>Ga0172379_10003514_pt1 | contig 24826 bp, 26 predicted proteins | sample GrowelOW334metaG_FD_119756 | JGI IMG/M metagenome (GOLD analysis project Ga0172379, IMG submission 119756) | Groundwater microbial communities from an aquifer near a municipal landfill in Southern Ontario, Canada - Groundwater well OW334 metaG | ecosystem: Environmental > Aquatic > Deep...
CGAGTTCTCTGATCCCCTGAAAGATATCTACACCTGGAACAACACGAAACCCGACTCGTTTGAAGCATTTAAAGACCAGAAGGTCGCCATGATGTTCGGCTATAGCTACCAGATCAGCAATCTATTGGCCGCGTCTCCGGACCTCAAATATGGCATATCTCCGATGCCTCAGTTGGAAGACTCGACTCCCATAAATATCTCCAGCGTCTGGACCCCCGTGGTATCCAAAAAGGAAAGTTGCGGATCCATGCCCAAAGAACTCTCCGACGAGATCGACTGCAAGAAACTTGCATGGAGCTTTTTAAGCTTTGCCGCACAGAAGGAAAACTCGAAAAAATATCTGGATTCGACCGGAAAGCCAGCGGCAAGAAATGACCTCACGGGAGAACAGGTCAATTCCAACAGCAAAGTCGGCGTCTTCGCCTCACAGGCGCAAACCGTCATGACGTACAACAAATTTGATGAACGCATAGATGGCATCCTTTCGAATATGATGGACATGATAGAGCTCGACAGAGGAAACTTGGAAAATATCGTGAACCAGGCAGTAGAGGAGATTGAAGCTTTGAAGACAGGCAGCCCGAATATGAATTAAAAAACTAACCATTTATTGGTTAGATGTTTCATCTCTCTTTGCTATATATTTTATTAATAAATAAACGGTATGGTATGCGCATATGATGGCAAATGCCGCACATATTATCACAAAGCTTTCGCGCAACATCCAATACAGATCAAATTTATTCCCGTAGCGATGCACGCAGCTATTTTGCATTATAAGCAAAAACACCAAAAAGTAACTATATGCAACGAAAGAAATTGATCTCGCGATTTCCTCGACACGCTCATCACCATCTTTCCCGATCAGCTCTTGAACTATTCTTAACCCGATATATAGATTGGCTGTTCCAATTAGAATATATACTATAGGCATAAATTGATTCAAGGCCGTACTGCCGCAAAAATCTGAAGAATTTAATTGCGCTGCTACCCATGCAAAAATGAATAGCGACAGCATCAATGTCACGGCTGCAATGGAAGACTTAAGCTTAATTTTTTTTTCAGCTTCAGTTTCAGTTTCTTTTGTCTTCTCTTCATCCTCTGTCAAACAGATCACCTCCTGAGTGTTTAACATGAGATATTATCAAATTAATTCATTATTGTCAAGCCAGATGATCAAATTCGATAAATTAATGATTTATACTGACGGGGGAGCGCGCGGAAATCCGGGACCTGCCGCCTGCGGAGTCGTGATCAAAGACAAGGAAGAAGTGATCCTGGAAGTTTCGGAATATATCGGAAACGCAACAAACAATCAAGCCGAATACGAAGCGCTTATTCTGGCTCTTCACAAGGCGAAAGAGCTGTTCGCACATAAAAGAATGGGCCCCGGAAGCATCGAATGCCATTTGGACAGCGAGCTTGTCGTAAAACAATTGAACCGTGAATACAAGATCAAAAACGAGGGACTGAAACCGCTCTTTATAAAAGTCATAAACCTGATCCCGGAATTCGATTCTGTGAGATTCATTCATATCCCAAGGGAGAAGAATAAGCTGGCGGACAAACTCGTGAACAAAGAACTGGACAGCCATGAAAAAATGTAAGATCCCTTTTTATTATGGTGTCAGAAAACCCCGCGGCTTGCCACAAATATATAATAATATTTCAAATGTAGGATGTCCGCCGAAGGCGGAGCCGAAACAGCTCATAAAAAACCCACCCCGATACTCCGCTGCTCGTAGCGGAGTTGGGTTCATAATATGCCCGGATTCCGGATCGGCAATGATCCGGAATTATTGTATTATTTGAATAAAGTATCTTTTATTGATAAAATGTCAGTATGTTAATGACAGCTTCTTGGGTCATAGCTTTTTAGAAGGATTTAATCTGAATCGGATATATCGGATATTGGAAATTAGATATTACAATATTCAAATATCCAATATCTAATATCTGCTATTATGAAAGTAGCGCTTGTGCATGATTACTTGGTGCAATATGGAGGTGCCGAGAGGGTTCTGGAAGCTTTCACGGAGATATTCCCGAAAGCTCCGATCTTTACGATGGTCTATGACAGAAAACTCATGAACGGGGCCTTTTCAGACAGGAAAATACACACGTCATTCCTGCAAAAAATACCTTTCATAGGCTCTCATCACAGGCTTTTCCCTCTCTTGATGCCTATGGCAATAGAACAATTCGATCTTTCCGGCTTCGATATCGTCCTATCAGACTCCAATAGCTACGCCAAAGGAGCCATAACTTCACCGAATACCCTCCATATTACCTATTGCCACACTCCGATGAGATATGCATGGGACGACTGCCATAAATATTTGCGTGAATTCAAATATTCGAACCTGACAAAGAAACTGATCCCTTTTGCCATGAACTATATCAGACTGTGGGACAAGATCTCCGCCGACAGGCCGGATCTCTATATAGCCAATTCGAATTTTGTCGCTTCAAGGATCAGAAAATACTACAACAAAACGTCCGAGGTCATCAATCCGCCCGTAAATATGAAAAGTTTTTCCATATCTGAAAAAGTCGGGGATTACTATTTCATGGTCGGCCGCGCTCTCGCATACAAAAGATTCGACATTGTCATCGACGCATTCAATGCCCTCGGGCTCCCGCTCAAAATTATGGGCAAGGGTCCGGAAATGAAAGACCTCAGAAAAAGATCTAATGACAATATAGAATTTTTGGGTTATCTTGAGGATGGGGAAATGAGCAAATATTATTCCGGATGCAAGGCTTTCATATTCCCCTCGGAAGAGGATTTCGGGATCACTCCACTCGAGGCCATGGCATCGGGCCGTCCCGTCATTGCCTATCGCGGCGGCGGAGCCCTCGAAACCGTCATTGAAGGAAAAACGGGCCTGTTCTTCGACGAACAGACGCCGCAAGCTGTCATCGATATCGTCAATAATTTCGATCCGGATACATTCGATCCGGCCAGCATCAGGGAACACGCAGGCAAATTCGATAAGGAAATGTTCAAGGATAAGATCAGAAAATACATTGAGAGAGAATATATGGAGTTTAGAAATAATAAATGATTCAAAAATAGCATTAGTGAAAAATGCAAAAATAAAAATAAAAAATGACAGATTAAAATGATAAAATATTTTAGATTTTACATTGTCATTTTGATTTTTGAATTTTAAATTTTAATTTTATATCATGGACCTCAAGGAATATCTTAAGCTCATCAAAAAAAACCATAGGCTCATAATAACGGTCTGCGCCATAACGGGAATTTCCACCTTTCTATTCTCTATATTGAGGCCGATAACTTATGACGTTTCGCAGTCCCTGTTCATACACAAGAACGGAAGCCAGGAAACGGAGGATTTCAAGTTCGACGGATATTACGCTTTTGAAGCCGCCGACACGCTATCCGATTCCATCGGAGAATGGCTTAAAAGCCCCGAGATCGTGAACGAAATATACTCCAGGTCCGGGATCGATCCGGCTTTCAAGAACATCAAGAGCTATTCAAAAAAATTCAAAGCCAAAAAATTGTCCGCCGAGTTCGTCGAAGTAAAATTCGAATCGAAAAACGCCGATGAAGCAGGCAAGATATCCAAAGCGATCATTGAGGTCGTAAATTCAAAAACAACATCATTCGAAAAAGCGAGCAATGGGGAAGTGTCATTTTTAATTTCCGGAGGGATGCCTGTTATCGTCGAAAACAAACTGGATGCTCTTGCAAGTTTTGTGATCGGGATCGCTTCGGGACTGCTTCTTGGGATATTCATAGCGCTTTCAAGAGAATATCTGCACTGAGAGCCTTTCCGACAAGCTTCTTTTTGGAATTTATAATGAAAATTATGAGCTATTGGTGAACATTAGCTTACGAAGCTCTAGATCCAAATAACATATAATACGGAAAAATGATCATCGGCATCGACATCAGAATGCTAGCAAGAGGAACGAGAACGGGGATCGAAGCATACACGGAAAAACTGCTTTCAAATATGCTTGGTCTGGACACTGGCATCGAGTTCAGGCTTTTTTATAATGGATACAAAAAAGTAAGGCTTTCTTACGGCTTTTTGGACTTGCCGAATGTGAAACTGATAGAATCAAGTATTCCGAACAGGATCCTTGATATTTCCTCAAAACTGTCCGGAATACCTGAAATAGACAGGCTGCTCGGAGGAATCGACATCATGTTCTCTCCTCACATATTCCTTTCATCACTTTCCCGAAAATGCAAAAGCGTCGTGACGTTCCACGATCTCAGCTTTGAGAAATATCCCGAATTTTATTCAAAAAGCAAATCATACTGGCATTTTTCCATGGACCCGAAAAATCAGGCGAAAAGAGCCAGCAGGATCATAACCGCATCTCAATCAACAAAGAACGATCTTATAAGCCTCTACGGCACAGATCCAAAAAAGATCAGGGTCATATATTCGGGGATAGAACAAGAAATGAAAAATGGAAAAATAAAAATGGAAAATGTTGGTGCGATCAGAAAAAAATACCGATTGCCGGAAAAATACATCCTCTATCTCGGCACTTTGGAACCCAGAAAAAACATAGTGGGGCTCATTAAGGCATACGAATTATTCAGAACAAAAAACGACATTCGACATTCGACATTCGACATTCCAAAACTCGTCATTGCCGGCTCCAAGGGATGGCTTTACAAGGAAATATTTGATAAGATAGACAGATCCCCGGTGAAAAATGATATCATACTAACCGGATTTGTTGAAGAAAAAGATAAGGAATACATATACAGATTGGCTGATCTTTTTGTTTATCCATCTTTTTATGAAGGCTTTGGCTTTCCTCCTCTTGAAGCTATGTCCCATGGAGTTCCGGCCATCACTTCCAATGTTTCATCCCTTCCCGAAGCAGTAGGGGATTCCGCGATAATGGTCGATCCCTATGACCTGGATGAACTTGCAAACGCGATCGAAAACGTCCTCACCGACGATAAGCTGAGAGACATTCTCATAAAAAAAGGATTTGAACGCATAAAAAAATTCTCTTGGCAGCGTTGTGCAAGAGAAACTTTGGAAACTTTGATTGCGGCCTAGTTTTTACCGGGTTGAGCTGATCGCTCTCCTTCACTCCCTAATCCTGAGATCCATAGGTATAAGCCTACAAGCATCGACCCCGTGATCAATAACATCGTTTTAGGTGTCATGGGGAGATATCCATAGTCGCGAAGCAGCGGGACAACCATTGCTCCAAATAAGAACAGCAGTGTTCCAAACAATGACCTGTCGATCTTTTTCATAATTGCCTCCATTCAATAGAAATAATACTAGTACATAACGCTGACTTAGTCAATATAAACCCTGCTCCGTCCGGAAACAGCAAAACGCCTGAGCGCTGCAATAAAAAAATAGCCAGATTTACTAGCTATTGCTGGATTCATTTGGAAAACAAGATTTCCTCTCTATCTCATTGATCTTAAATGCTATATAAACAAAAGCCGTAATGCCCAACACGCTGAATATCAGCTTCGTGGGAATATCAACAATTGTCAATATAGACGTTGTTGTAGCCGTAATCAAGATCAAGGCAACCAACAAATATACACAGAGCTTGTTAAAAAGCTTCCTAAATTGATAACTTTTCTGGTTCATATTTATAGCACCTCTCTTTTTTATATATACTACATCATTTTTTAAGATTTGTCAATAATCCATTCCATGAAAGATAAATTAACCATCGGCATAGACGCCAGAATGTATGGGTTCGCCCAGACCGGCATCGGAAATTACATCCGCCATCTTATCGGCTGTATTTTCGAATTCGACAAAGAAAATTACTATGTCATATTTCTGCTTCCGGAGGAATTCGACAATTTCAAAACTCCGAACGACAGGATAAAAAAAGTGAAGTTATCCTCAAAGTGGTACAGCTGGTCCGAACAATTGCTGTTCCCTTTTGAGCTATACCGGCAAAACCTGGATCTGGTGCATTTTACACATTTCAATTCTCCGATCCTTTATTTCGGAAAATCGGCCGTTACGATCCATGACATAACCCCATTCTTCTTTCCGGGACATAAGATGAAATCCCTGCTCCGGAGGGTCGGCTTCCGCGCCGTCTTCTATTCCTCAGTAAAAAAGGCTTCGAGAGTCATTGCAGTTTCCAAAAACACCAAAAAAGACATCGTGGATCATTTTAGGATCAACGGAAAAAAAATAGACGTGGTGTATGAAGGCGTAGACGGACAATTTTCCTCCCAAAAAGATTCCGCGAAAATAAGTGCGCTGAAAAGCAAATACGCGCTTCATAAACCTTTCATTTTTTACACGGGCGTGTGGAGGAATCACAAGAACCTCGTAGGCCTCATAGAAGCTTTCGGTGTCCTGAAAAAAGAATACAAAATGGATTTCGATCTGGTTCTCGGCGGAAATGAAGATCCATATTATCCGGAAGTCAGGAAAACTTGGCAAAAACTAGGCCTTGAAAAAGATATAAGGCGGATCGGCTTTATCGCCCAGGAAGAGCTTCCCGCCTTCTACAATGCCGCGAGCTTATTTGTTATACCTTCTTTCTATGAAGGATTCGGCCTCATAGGCCTTGAGTCATTCGCCTCGGGAACGCCCGTGATCTCGTCAAACAGAACCAGCCTCCCAGAGATCCTTGGGGACGCCGCGATCTATTTCGATCCGAACAACCACAGGGAGATGGCGGAAAAAATGAGGCTGGTTCTGACGGACAAAAAGTTGTATAATGAACTCATACAAAAAGGTTTCGAGCAGGTAAAAAAATACAGCTGGGAAAAAATGGGAAGAGAAACATTGAAAATATACGAAAGGATGCTGAAGTAAAAACATTTTGTCGACAGATAATACTTTACTCAATAAATCCCGATATAATTCAAAGTGCAAAAATCAAAGATCAAAATTTAGGAGTTTTAAAAATTATAAATTTTTTAAAACACATTCATTTTGCATTTTGATTTTTAAATTTTGATTTTTCTATTGTGGACATCATTCCCGTTAGAAAATCCAACCTTCTCTATCAGAGGGGGGACTTGAGGACAAAAGGCGTAGTTGATCTCCGCAATTTTTCTGTTTCCAGAAAGAACGCCGATGCTCCGACAAAAAATAACAAAAAGTCCGTTTCCGGAATAATCAGGACGGAAAGCGCGAAGATCGGCACGGAACGTGTCTTCCAAAAAAGAAAGGATTGGGTAGAACAGGCCGCTTTCAAGAACGATGGCCCACAAGACATCAGGCCGGAAAAAGGATCCGCCCAAAAAAAGATCGAGACAAAAAACACCCGCAACGAGATGAAGGAGTCGAGTGCGGCGGATAGGCCTGAAAAAAAGCTGCTGCTGTCCCGCCCGTCATTCTCTTTTGCGAAGAATTTCGTTTTCTTCTTGTCATCCGCCTTGGTCGTAACATCCATGGTCTTTGGCCTGGCTTCCCTCGAAAAAGAGCTGGAGAGAAAAGATCAGGTTCTCGCCGAAGGAACAAAGGCGTTGGGATACCTGAAAGATGCCGGCATTTCCATCTCGAATTCCGATCTGGTAAATACTCAAAATAATCTTTCCAATGCAAATCTCTATTTTTCAAATACCAAAAACACTATCGATGACCTCGGAATGGGGATCTCCGGAATCCTGAACAGCCTCCCCATCAACACGCCTCTTTCCACAGCAAAGAACATCGCATCAGCGGGAGAAAATGTCTCCCTTGCCGGAAAAGAAGCTGCCGGCCTTTTCGAAGATATTTCCTTTCTGGACAAGAACAATTTCTCCATCGACCAGATATATCCTCTTCAGGGACACATCAGGAAAATTTCAACACACCTGGAAACTGCAAGTGACAACATGCAGAATATCGATGATGCTTTCGTTCCGGAAGATTATCGCGAAAAACTGGCCACACTGAAAGACAAGGTTCCTTATGTCGCAAATAACATGAAAAATCTGGACCAGGACATTCCGATACTGCTCAAAATGCTGGGCAGCGAAAACCGCCTGCAAAAATATCTTTTCATATTTGAGAACAATACCGAGATCAGGGCAGGCGGAGGTTTTATCGGAAGCTATGCCATCGCCGACATCGAAAACGGCAAATTGGAGAACTTCTTCGTGGATGGAATATTCAATCCGGATGGCCAGCTCAAAGAAAAGATAGTTCCTCCGATGCCGATCCAGAAGATCAGCGCCGCCTGGAGCATGCACGATGCGAACTGGTTTGCGGATTTTCCGCTCAGCGCGAAAAAGGTTGCCTCATTCTATGAGAAAACAGGCGGACCGACGGTTGACGGCGTCATAGCCATCACTCCGAATGTGATAGAAAATATTTTAGGGATCACCGGACCGATCGCAATGCCCGAATACAATACGATCGTAGACAAGGATAATTTTTTAAGGATGACCCAGCTTCAAGTCGAGGAACTGTATGACAAGAAAGAGAACAATCCCAAAAAGTTCTTGGCTGATCTTGCTCCGAGGATCATAGAAAAACTTCTGGATACCGAGAATCTTTCAACCCAAGAAAAAATATCAAAATACCTGAGAACATTCGAGGCATTCGAAAAAAGCCTGAAAGAAAAACATATCGTCCTTTTTCACAGAGAGGCTGAAATAGAGAACATGATCCTGAAACGAGGATGGGGAGGACAGATCCAGAACTCAAGCGGGGACTATCTCAGCGTCGTGAACAGTAACATTAACGGATTTAAAACGGATGCTGTCGTCGACGAAACAATAGATCTCCGGACCGAAATAATGGCCGATGGTTCGATCATTGATACCGTAAAAATAACCAGGATCCACAATGGAGGAGACAGCGACTATGACTGGTATAATCGCGTAAACGCGGATTATATGAGAGTGTATGTTCCGCTCGGAAGCACGCTCCTTGAAGCAAAAGGCCATACCATTGAAGAATATGCCCCTCCGATGGACTACAGCGGATTCAAGACCGATGAGGATGTTGAAAAAATAGAAAAGACCATTAGGATCGACGTTGATTCCAAAACGCAGATATTCGAAGAATCGGGAAAGACCGTATTCGGAAACTGGGTCTTTGTCAGCCCCAAAGAAAAAGTTGAAGTTACATACAAGTACAAGCTTCCATATAAGATAAATTTCGACGACTACACGAAACCTGCCGAAAAATATAGCATTTTGGTCCAGAAACAATTGGGAAGCAGGGGAAGCAAATTCAATTCATTGATCACAATTCCCATAAACTGGAAGATCGCATGGACTTCCAATAATATGCAAATTGCGGCTGTGAATGAAATGAAGGCCAGCACAGACCTTGCATCGGACAAAATATTTGGAACTGTTTTTACACGAAATTTTGACAATGAATAAAAAAACGCGCAACGCGCGATCTTGATAAAATAAAAGGGAAGTTACATAAAACTGCCCTTACCATTATTTGGCGGTCCCAGAGAACCGAAGAAATTGAACATTCTGTTCATAAATCTTATTGGGAGAGGCTCTCCCATGAATTTCTTTTCTTCCTCGCCTGGAATTATTTTATTTGATTTCACAATGATCATCTCCTGTAATATAATAATAGCAAACATTGGATAAATGTCAAATTTTTACGACGAACGGAAAGCCGGACGTAGGCTGAGCAATGTAGGAGAAACACATTCAAATTCGAAGCTTTACCGCATTTTTGCGTTTCGCCTCAACATCCCGCAAAAGTCCCGTTTGACACAAATCTATGATATTATACAATAAGAGCATTAATCAAGCACCGCGAGACTATAAATTTACATATATGTATTCAAAAAAGGTCATAGAGCATTTTACAAAGCCGCACAATTATGGTAAAATCGAAATAGCGGACGCAATAGGCGAAGCAGGCAATCCGGTCTGCGGAGATCTGATGAAAATTTATATAAAAGTAGACAAAAGAAATGATTCGATAGAAGATATTAAATTCGAAACCCTGGGCTGCGCAGCTGCGATCGCCACCTCATCGATGGTAACGGACCTTGCCAAAGGAAAAACGCTGGACGAGGCATTAAAAATTTCCAACAAGAATGTAGCGGACAGCCTCGAGGGGCTTCCTCCGGTCAAAATGCATTGTTCAAACCTCGCCGCAACGGCGCTCCATAAGGCAATTGAAAACTATCGCGCTCATAAATAAAAATATTCAAAACGAATGAAAAAGCGTTTTTTCGCACAATTATTGTTAGTTTTGTTTTTTACATTTCTGCCATTCTCTGCCAATAGGGTGATCGCTGCCGCTTGCCCCGACGGCACGTGCGACTGGAAAGCAGGCGAAGACATCTTCAATTGTAAGGCGGATTGCGGAGCGGGAATTCCATCAAAAGCCTTCACTGCAGCCCTGCACGACCTGACAGGATGGATCCTGGGTTTTGCAACGGCGATTTGTGTTATAATGATCATTATTGGAGGTTTATATTATATTATGTCCACAGGAAACCAGGAACAAGCTCAAACGGGCAAAAAAATAGTCCAATATTCCCTCATGGGACTTGTAGTTGTAGGCATATCCTATGCCCTGATCGTTGTAGTCAGCACCATACTTACATAGCCATTTGACCTTCAAGACTTATTGTGCAATAATTAACACAAGATAAGCAATAGAACTCATGAATTTATTAAAACCTGTTTTATATATAGCTGTCTGTCTTGCACCGATCCAAATCGCCTCTGCGCAATGGGCCCTTCCCGTAAATGATTTTGGCCTTCCTAGTAACTTTGACAGAGCCGTACTGAATATGACGAACTGGATCCTGGGATTTGTCGCTTCCATGGCAGTGCTCGCGATTATCTGGGGCGGAATAAAATACACATATTCCCTGGGAGATCAGAACACTGCAAGCGAAGCCAAAAAAGTGATCAAGTATGCTTTGATGGGACTTGTGATCTCGGGCATATCCTATGCATTGGTCGTAGTCTTCGTAAATACGATACTGAAATAGTTCTCAAATATTTTAAAAAATAAAATAAAAAAATGACCGAAAATCACTGCAAAAGAATGAATTTAAAGCACATTTTTTCATTCTTTTTTGTTAATATAATGTTATTCGCGACAGAAGTCGCGAGCGCAGCGAGCAAGTGGTCAGCGCCTTCGAAGCCGAACAGCGTTCCGACAAGTTTTGACAAAGCGATACTGAACATGACGAACTGGATCCTGGGATTTGTCGGTTCGATCGCAGTGCTTGCCATAATCTGGGGCGGTATCTTGTATCTAACCTCTGCCGGAGACGAATCACAAGCCGAAACCGGAAAAAAGACCATCAAAAACGGACTTCTGGGACTTATAATCTGCGGCCTCGCCTACGCTATCGTAGTCGTACTGGTTGAAACCGTATTAAAGCCAACATAAAAATTATTACAGAAATTATTTTTATTATATTTGAAAGGAGGTGAACAAAATGACAAAAACGGTAAAAAGCGTATTTGCTTCTCTATCGATCGCATACGCATTGGCATATACGACAGGAGTCGCTTTCGCTACTACTATCCCTACTTGGGGAACCAAAAGATCACCAAAGAACGTACAGACCGACATCATACAATCGATTATGAATGTTACCAACTTCATTCTCGGTTTCATCGCTATGATCGCTACATTGGTCATCATTATGGGCGGTTTTCAATATCTAACCGCTGCTGGAAATGAAGATTCAGTTGCTACTGCAAAGAAAACTATCTCCTACGGAGTTATCGGCATGGTCATCTGCGGTCTCGCATATGCTATGGTCATCGTCGTTTCTACTGTTGTCCTGACAAAGGGCGTTTCCTAAAAACATTGCAAAAGATATCAATTTTAAAAAGAAAGGCGACGGCCTTTCTTTTTTTGGACAGTTAACTTCATTCGATCTGACAATACCATCCGAAAAAAACAATGATCTTTATACAAGGACTGTGATCTAATATCTAAAGTGCTTGCTTTTGACATAATCCGCCGCTTCATGCAACGAATCGAATTTCCCGACATCACCCCAATATCCACTCAATATCTCAAAAGTCACATTACTGTTTTTAATATAATAGTTGTTGACATCGGTAATTTCCAGTTCTCCGCGATCAGAAGGCTTCAAAGTCCTTATGACATCAAAAACATGGCTATCGTACATGTATAATCCGGTAACGGCTAATTTGGTCTTAGGCTTTTTGGGTTTCTCTTCAATCGCAATAATTTTATTTCCTTTTATCTCCGCAACGCCGAATCTCTCAGGATCAGACACCTCTTTTAAAAACAACTTAGCGCCTTTTTTTTGAGTTTTAAAATCTTCAACACTTTTTTTTATATTATCCTCAATGATATTGTCTCCGAGCAGTACAGCGATCTTTTCTTTATTCGCAAAATCTTCTGCCAAGCTAAGCGCCTGGGCAATTCCGCCAGACCCCTCCTGATACTCATAATTGATTCCCTTTAAGCCGAAACTTTTGCCATTCTTCAGAAGTTTTACGAAATCACCCGGATTATTACCTCCTATGACTATTAAAACTTCTTTTATTCCGGCATAAGCCAAAGTCCGCAATGGGTAATAGATCATCGGTTTATCATAGACAGGCAAGAGATGTTTATTGATCACCATGGTACAAGGCAAAAGCCTAGTGCCATTTCCTCCGGCCAAGATTATCCCTTTCATATTTATTGCTTAAATGTTTAATTGCCGAGAGCTATCTTTTCTTCATGCAAAAATATATCTTTTCATCTTTTAGCAGACCGTATTTTTGTGAAATGTCAGATGGTAGTTCACAATAATAATCATCGATCCTTACGATAAATCCGGCTTCTTCTAATCTCTTTATATAATCCAACCCGTAGATTCGGACATGATCTCCCTGTCCGAAATTTTTTATCCTATCGTTGAAGCCAGTTATCGCATGATCTTCGAATGTTTTTTCTCTATTTGGATCAATCGGCGATTGTATAATTGCCCACCCTCCACGTTTCAAAATTCTGAACAGTTCGCCAATGGCCTTGCTGTCTTCAGTGATGTGCTCCAGGACATGATAGCAAATAATACAATCGAATTGCTCGTCAGGTAATTTGATATCGGTTATATCCATTTTTACCATTGCAATCGGAGAGGATATATCCGCACTGACATATTCCATATTGGGAAGTTTTTTGCACATCTTCTGAAAAAAGGGAGTTGGCGCTACATCGAGCACTTTTATCCTTTCTTCAAAAAAAGGCGTTTTGTTTCTCAAATATAACCACAGGAATCTGTGCCTCTCCAACGATTGGCAAAGTGGACATTTCGCATTCGCTCTTTTGTCTATTCCGGCAACTGAAAATTTACGGCATTTTTTATTGCAGAACGGACACTCATAGTTAGCGCCTCGATACCAGACACTGAGAATCTCGTTTTTAATAAGACCACAAACATTACTGACGTTCATGAACTTTTATATTAGTTTGTTTAGCCTTTCTTGTGGCTTATTTCAATATTCCCTTGAGCTGTTTCTTATAGTTCTTAAACTGCTTTTTGGATTTTATCCGTTTCCACCAAGATCCATTATTTCTATACCAACTAACAGTTTGAATTATTGCCTCCTCAAAATCATGTTTCGGCTCCCATCCTAATTTTCTTGTCTTTGTAGTATCCAAGGCGTAACGAAAATCATGTCCCGGCCTGTCTTTGACATATTCTATAAAAGATTCGTCTTTTCCGGTTTCCTGCAAAATAAGTTTTGTAACCTCCAGATTGCTCTTTTCATTCCCGCCCCCTATATTATAAGCTTCCCCGACATTTCCTTTGTGCAAAACAATGTCTATTCCGATACAATTGTCTAAAACATAGATCCAATCGCGTATATTGGAACCATCTCCGTATAATGTAACTTTTTTATTTTCCAGAAGATTTGTAATAAAAAAAGGAATTAGTTTCTCCGGAAACTGAAATGATCCGAAATTATTGGATGAACGCGTAACAACCACCGGCAATCCAAAGGTATTATAATAAGACCTCGCCAACAGATCGGCTCCGGCCTTGGATGATGAGTATGGATTATTTGGAGATATGTTATCGGTTTCTTTGAATTTATGTTCGTCTGCACTGCCATAGACCTCATCGGTAGATATTTGTAAAAATTTCTTTATGCCGAATTTTCTCGCCGCTTCAAGTAAAATATGAACGCCTAAAACATTCGTTTCCGTGAACACTTCAGGTTCAATGATCGATTGGTCGACATTAGTCGCAGCAGCGAAGTTAACAACAAGTTCCGGCATTTCTCTCTTAAAAATCCCTTCTATCGCTTTTTTATTGCAGATATTTCCCCTTATGAACTTATAGCGAGGATCTCTTTCAACATCTCTCAGATTATACAGATTTCCTGCATAAGTTAACTTGTCTATGTTTATAACAGAATAATCGTCATATTTTTCCAAAATATAACGAATGAAATTGCTTGCAATAAATCCCGCTCCGCCAGTTATAAGTATTTTAGTCATGATGCTTCTTATATTGATAAAATTCGCCGGTATTCTCATTTTAAATCATTTTCACATAGCCTTGCGCAATTTCCTTGACTGTCAATTCCGGTATTATCCCTAAAACTGCATTATTGTTTTAAACTTGATCTCATACTAACACATTCGTCATATATGTCCTCCAATTTTATGGCTTGTTTTATCATATCATATTCGTCCTCAATACGCCGTCTTCCACATAAACCCATTTTCTTCCATAAATCACAATTAGTCAACATGAATTCCAACCTTTCCTCCAAAGCCTCGACATTTCTTTCCGGAACCAAAAAACCGCTCTTATTATCAATGACTACTTCCGGTATATCACAATGAAAAGTCGACAAAATTGGAATCCCGGAAGCAGAAGCTTCTATTATGGACACGGGAGATCCTCCTTCGGTGTCACCATTAGAAGCATGAACGCTTGGATGTATAAAAATATGATTTTCATAAAGCTCCTTCACAAAAATATCATGCGGCTGATAGCCCAGCATCCTGACTTTGCTCTTTAGGTCATACTTTTCTATCAATTCAATGATCTTCTTCTTTTCCCTCTCTCCCTCGTCGTTTCCATTCGAATCTCCGATTATAGTAAGTGTTAACCCGGACCGCTTCCTAGCCACCCTCCCCACCGCCTCAATTGCGAAAGGTATGCCCTTTTTTTCTCTGAAACTGGCAGCTATAAGAATTTTGATATCCCCGTTTTCTGCGTATTTGTCTCTCGCAACAAATTTAATTTTTTTGAGATCCACGCCAAGATGGAAGATGCGTATTTTTTCTTCGGGACAGCCCAACTTCACCAAACAATTCCTCATATGGCTTCCTTCAACAAGAAATCTTTCTCCTTCTGCGAATAATTTTTTATATCTCTTTCTCCACTTGGGCTGCTCCAGGGGGAGCATGCTAAGGTCATAGCCATAAAAAGTCGTTATCATGGGCACATGATAATAATCCTTTAGTTTTAAAAAACTATACCCGGAAGGACCGAAATGGGCATGTATCAGATCGGGCTTATCTTTTCTTAAATAGTAGCAGAACATCGGATAAAAACTAAATATTTTATTGAATATTCTGTTAAGAAACATCAGGGGCGTTCTGCGCTCTGAAGATCCTTTTCTGCAAGGCCCAAATGATCTTATGCATTCGGTCGGATAGACATTCAGATTCTCCGAACATAATGCGTAAACGATTGGCCTATATCTTTTCAGGTTCTTTGTCTGGCTATATATCCAATTTTCAGTAATACCAAGATAAGAACCGTTCTTGTAGTGAATAACTACTTTCATAATTTTTAAGATTTACTTTCCGGCATCTGTAAAATATAACAATTGCCTGATTAAAATAATACTGTCTCTGCACAAAGGCTTATCAAATATCGACATGAAGATAGCATAACTTATAGCGCCAATAAATACTTCTGTAAGAAAAATGATCATATCATTTTCTACTGACAACTTTATCATTATAACATTCGAAAATATTACCATTAATCCCATTCCCATCGCTGAAAGAAAAATCGATCTGAATTGCTTGATAAAATAAGACAATTTTAGATCTATTAACCTAAAAGGAATAATAAAATTAGGAAGTGCCAGAGATAATGAAACTATTGCATAGGCAGCAGCCACTCCCTCTATATCCCACTGCGCCCCCACAATAAAAGAAGCTACGATTATGATCGAAGCATATCTTCCCCAGCGAAACATAATATCCATCCTTCCTTGTGATTGATAGATCCACCCCACAGTTGTTCCAATTGACTGTATCAATCCGATAAAGGCAAGAATTTGAAGAATCAAAACAGATCTTTCCCACTTATCTCCGAAAACTATCCTTATAAACTGAGGCGCCACCAAAAAAAGGCCCGTCATCAAAGGGAACGTTATTGCGGCAATATGTCGAGTCGCCTTAATATACATAAGACTGATTTTATCTTTATTGCCCTGGATCAATGCAAGACTGGGGAACATGACCCTGCCAATAACCTGGGAGATGTTATTTAAGGGAAAAAGCATCAGCCTATAAGACAAATTATAGAATCCCAATGATACGGGTCCTAATGTTTTTCCAATAAAAATATTATCAAAATTACGGTTAAAATAATTCAGCAAACTGAAACCGGTGAGGTTTAGACCGAAACCTAACAACTCCTTTATCCGCTGCCATTCGAACAATAGTTTAGGCCTCCATTTTGAAAACACCCAAAGAAAGACCGTTGCAATGAAACTAAGAATGACTTGCTGCCAGACAAGGCTCCAAACCCCAAACCCATAAAAAGCTAATGCTATGGCGATTACACCGGAAATAAAAACTGCCAGTATTTCAATTATGGCCAGAGACTTGAAATCAAGCTGCCTTGTGAATATGGCGGATTGAACCATGCCAAAAGAAGAGATGAAGAATATCGAGGCCAACACCAGAACAACGGATATGACCCTGCTCTCCCCATAGAAACCGGCAATTGTCGAGGCCAACAACATTACCACCAGCATTAAAATAAAACCGGCCAAAATATTTAACCAGAACACTGAGGAAAAATGCTCTTCCATGGGTTCTTTATATTGTACTAACGCTGCAGTTAATCCAAGGTCATAAAAGATTGCAAAGAAATTTGTGAAAGAAACAACCATCGCAAACATTCCAAAATCTCCCGGCACCAGCACTCTGGCCAGGATCGCCGTTATGACAAAATTAAACAACAAACGGATAAACAGTGAAATGCCGGACCAACCAAGACCCCTAATGGTCCTTTTTTCTAGATTCATATATTCTCAACTAATTAATACCAACCGCGTAAAGCTTTCTGAATGGTCTATGCAGTACAAAGAATAGTATCGAAACAACTATCATCTGCAGGAAAAGAATAGTCATCCCCAATCAAATCAATTTTTGACTTGTTGCGAAACATATCTTTGTGATAAAAGCCGATATTCATCGACACAGGATATAACGATGCTTTCATGCAGTTTATCGCCGCACCCGATATCTGAAAACTTGCCAATTGAATATTTCGATATGGCACCTTCTAAACCGGGAACAAATGTTTTGTAAACGAGAAGATCCATTAATTGCGCGAAAGACACAGTAAACAATAACGCTTCTTGCCTGCCGGCCGCACACCAACCAGCCCCATCTGATGTCCTCACTTATCTTTAACAGCGATACAATTTGCCGAAGCCGACAAGTGATCGATCGGAAACAGTTTAAATAACAGATAAATTATATTTTTTGATATTCTGTTTGTACCAAGAATCTTCATGGGACTATTGAGCGATGCGACTGTCCTAAAACCCGCTTTTTCAAGCTTCATCTTCAGCGAACCGGGAGTGTACAGATTTATATGAGTTTCATCAGAATATCTTTCTCTTGTATTATATTTACAGGGAGAATTGATAAATATCACCCCATGAGGCTTCAGAATTCTATGACATTCCGAAAGCATATGATCTGCAGCTTCGAGCGAAAGATGTTCTATTACTTGATTACACATTATAGTCGACATAGAATCATCTTCGAAAGGTAATTTGTTTTCCAAAAAATGCTGTCTGATGTCCAGACTGGAACACCGCGCTTTAGCAATATTTACAGCATCGGCCGATCCATCTATCCCGACACAATCGATCCCAAATTTTCCGGCACATTCGACAAAATAACCTGTGCCGCACCCTACATCAAGCCACTTCCCGGGAGCGCCATATTTTATGCATCCTGCCACCAGATCGCGATATCGATCCCAATTCCTTCCTCCATACCATTTAATGAAATAATCTTTTTCTGGCACATTATCTCCTATCATATAAACAATTTATCAAGTTAGTAATCACTTTGCCGCTCATTATGAATGCATCATCGGAATTCAAATTAACTGCCCCGGGCAAACCCCCGAAATTTACACTGCGCGGTAAAAATCAGCAATTTCTTTTAAATATCATTATTTTAATCGGAGAACTCTCTTTATTATCCTCTATCAAAAAGTCTCGCTTTCCTTTCAAGTATCTACGCGCTAATTCATTTAGATATCCGCTTGCCAAATGAGAAGCGGTATATTTCGAGAACATGTTCAGTGCTTTTACCAAAAAGCTGTTTCTATAGGACAGATAACTGTCACAGGGATGCTCTATCGGATGATAAAAGTTATAATATTTATTTAAGCTGAATCCACTTTCCAAAAACATCGAGCGCCATTCTTCCAGTTCCATAAATCTTTGATATTGCGTCTTCTGCTTCTTATGGTCCAGCGCATATTCGAATATAATAAGAGTGCCGTTGTCTTTTAATATACCCTGGAAATGCTTTATTGTTCTTGCCAGCTCGGAATCATCGATAATATGATCAAGCACCGTTACGGATAAAACAAGATCCAACGCCTTGTTTGACACTGGCACATTCTCAATGGAACCGCCGGAAAAAAATTGAATATTCTTAACTCTGCCGTATCTTTTCTTCGCTTTGACAATTACACTTTCGGAAACATCAAAAGCAACTACTTTGTTGAAATATCTTGACAACAGATCAGCAAAATCTCCCACACCAGTTCCAAAGTCCAAAGCAATTGATCCGTTTAGCGCCATAAGCTGTAATATCTTTTCGACAGCCATAAGACGAGCCTGTTGATCGTATGCATAGATAGAGCTATCGCTCCAGCCGGTGTGCCCATACTTGTCAACCCTATTATCCCAAAATTTCTTTATTTTATTCATATTTTGTTACAAAATATCTCTAACTGCCTCGATTACATCCTTCACATCTTTATCCGTCAGCTTCGCAGATAACGGCAATGAAACCGTTCTTTCAGAGATCCATTCTGCATTTGGAAAATCTCCCTTTTCATATCCGAACTCTTCCTTATAATACGGATGCAGGTGCAAGGCAATATAATGAACCCCTACGCCGATGTTCCTTGCTGTCATTTTGTCTAATAATTCATCTCTGCTGATTTTGATCTTATCAATATCTATCAGCAATGTATATAGATGATATGCATGCCTTGTATTTTCTTCAATGGGAGCAGGGATGAAAACGGGCAGATCTTTAAGTGCCTCATTGTACTGATTCCAAATCTCTTGGCGACGGAGCCAATATCTATCCACCCTGGGCAATTGATGGATCCCCAGTGCTGCCTGAATATCCATCATATTATATTTATACCCCGGATACAATACTTCATAGTGCTTATATCCGGAACTGCCGAATCTCTTCCATGCATCCTTGCTCATTCCATGAAGTCCGAGCATTTTTATCTTATCCCCATATTCTTCGTTATCAGTGATCGCCATCCCCCCTTCACCGGTAATTATATTCTTGGTCACATAGAAGCTGAAACATCCCAAATCCCCGAAAGTTCCGGCTTTTCGGCCTTTATATTCGGTTTCGATCGCATGTGCGCAATCTTCTATCACTTTCAACCCATGACGCTGTGCAATATCCATTATAGCGTCCATATTACATGCACGCCCGGCAAAATGAACAGGAACTATCGCTTTCGTTCTTGCAGTTATTTTTTTTTCTATGTCCAAAGGATCGATATTCATCGTATCCTTCTCGCAATCTGCAAAAACCGGCTTCCCGCCCGCATGAATTACAGTGCTGGCCGTTGCCGTAAATGTCATGGCAGGAACAATTACCTCGTCTCCGGAACGTATTCCGATGGCCAAAAGAGATAAATGCAGAGATGCCGTGCAGGAATTTAGAGCCAGTGCGAATTTTCTTCCTTTGTAGTCTTTGAACATATCTTCGAACTTCTTCACTTTCGGTCCAGTACCAGGCCAGCCGGCCCTGAGGGAATCAACTACTTCGCTTATTTCCCCCTCCTCAATTATCGGATTTCCAAATACCAAGAAGTTTTTTCTCATATTTACAAATATAATACTAATTACCGGAATACTTACTTCTTCCAACCTGCTGATGACCGGTCCAGCCTAAACCTTTCGGCTGACCATATATATTTCCAACGGCATTTTTAGATGTTCAGTAAAACTCTCATCAAACTAAGCTTAATTCGTCAAATACGTTATCAATTCATCCAGTCTTTTGAAATTGTTTTTACCGAATCCTGCCCCGGACAATGTGAAAAATAACAGTGCTGGAATATTTAAAATGTTATGCCTGATCGACTTGATAAGATAGCTCCTTCCATCCTTGATCCTTCCATCCGAACACAATTCACTACCCATCCGGAAATAATGCCTCGACAGTATTTTTTTGTGTTTATAAAAATATTCCCTATTTTTATCTATTATCAGTTCAATTGACTCCATAAGCGCACCGGAATTGTCCGATATGCTTCCGGGAGTATAGTGTTGCAACACTAAAGGTTCTTCGATAAAACAAAACTTATAATACCTTGAAAGCCTTAGTACAATGTCCCAGTCCTGAAGCCTGGACAATTTTTCATCAAACAACCCGGTTTTTGCGAAACATTCGCTTCTCACCAGGATCGTCTGAGTCGAAACGAAGTTTCTTTTGATCAGCTCTTCGTATATGGCGCCTTGTCTCTTCTTTACGGCCTTAGCCGGAATGTATATTTTTCTGCCATTTTTTAACTTCCAGAAACCTACATAAACCACGCCCACATCCCGAGCGGCTTTTTTGAAGACATTCATTTGTTTTTCCAACTTTTCAGGGAGCCACTCGTCATCACTGTCCTGAAAAGCAATAAATTCACCTCTGGCTGCCCTAATCCCGACATTTCTGGCAGCCGTAGCACCCCTATTTTCATTATACTTTATATATTTAATCCTCGGATCTCTGACCCCGCACACCACCTCTTCCGTATCGTCCGTAGATCCATCATCAACAATGATCACTTCAAAATCTCCGAATGTCTGGCTTAGAACGCTATCGATCGATCTTTTCAGCAAACTAGCCCTGTTATATGTAGGTATTATTACACTTACCGTAATTCTGTTTTCGTGTATCATTATATCTTACTATTATAGCATTTTATCGCTCAAATCCCTTGACTATTCAGTTTACCCAAATCCACATATTCCATTATAGCATAAAGATAATACAACATCTATTGTCAAATACAATACCTAATGTAAAAAATTCAGGCCATCCTTGCGGTTAACCTGCGAGTCCTCATAGACCGAAACAACGGAATATAGTTATCAAATCGACATCATATTGGCAGCATACTATCTGATTCGTCAGAACTAAGCAATAATCCTGTTTTTCCATACAATAAACCAAACCTCCTCCCGGAAACCTTCCCGCTTATATTATCCCGAAATAGTCATTCTTTTCTGCACACAGCAACGACAAAATCACTTTGAATCTCCTTGTGTTTGATTAAAACATCTTCAACATTGAAGCAGAGATCCAATAAATCCCTTGTTTCCTTGTCACCCGACAGAAAATTATGGCCGATTTCACTAAGTAGCATCATCAGGATAGTCCCGCCATATTCTTTAATCTCCATGACGTTAAAAACATCTTTCAACAAAGGAATTATATTCGATGATTCAACAGCCTCTGACGGATCACTTAAGATCAAATTTAACTTGCTCGGCCTGTAAACCCTATTCTTTATGCCACCACTTAGTTTTTTCTTGTATTTGACGGGCAGAACCGACAGTAAACCATTTATTATATCCAGCTGCCTATCTGTCCATTGAAATCTCGTCGGACCAACAAATTCATTGATGACAGCAAATCCGTGTGGCTTGAGAAAATTATCCATTTTAAGCAATATATTTCTTAGCGGAGAAAAGTGATGTAATGACTGTTCCATCAAGATGACATCGTACTGATTATCTAATTTTTCCAGTCCATAGATATCTCCGACCTGATAATTAATAATATTTTCGTATCCCGCCTCCTCGGCTTTTTTTTTCGCATATTCTATCCTATTTATTGAGAGATCGTATGCATCTATCTTTTCAAAATTACCCAACCCTGCCCACCTTAGCTCTCTATGTCCGGTTCCGCAACCAAGAGATAACGCTTTCATGTCTTTACGGTCCGAAAAATACTTTCGCGAGATATATTCATTATAATCAATATCTGCTCTTCCGGAGATCAGAAGATTCCAATGCTCATTCACCGCCGGTATGTCATACCAATTAGTAGGCGGTTTCTTTATATGCCTCCAGGAATCGGCTATCTTTGTCTGCTTGCTGCCTGTCAATTTGGATAAAACTCTCCCTAATTTTCCCTCCCTTACTGCGTTGCACAGCAACACGGCATCATATTTATTGATAAGATTATTGAGCATTTGTGTTATATATTTGCTTATAATAAAATCCATATTATGCCGAAGATCATCCCATTGCCATTCTGTCGCAGGCTTATTCAGCCTCCGATACATTATCGGCCTCACCAAGCAATGTAAACCATTCCGACACATCCCGATCACTCGCTATCCTCATCTTCTGTATTATTCTCCTCTTCTTTAACATCTTAAAGAAATGTGAGAAATAGCTGGACCATCCCAAGATTATGAACTTTGCCGTATTTAAATATCCTATTTTTTCCTTCGTTCTGGCGGAATAACCCTTGTTTCTGAATATGCTTTTAAAATAATGCAGATAACTGAATATAAATACAGCCATCCCTCTCGCCAAAAAGAATAGGGGATAGTTTTTCAACATCACGAACAAACGATTTCGATGCGAATGAAATGCCTTGAAATAGGAATAAGTTTGGCACGTCGCCGAGCCCTTATGAAACACGACCGATCCGGGAGCCGTGAAGCTTTTCCATCCCCTAAGCCTCATCCTCCAATCCAGATCTATGTCTTCACAATAGGCAAAAAAATCATTATCAAAATACTCATCTTCGATCACGATATCTTCAAGCATCTTCCTTTTATATAAGCAAGAACAGCCGCTTGTCCCGAATACCTCATATGACCTATCATAGCTTCCATCATCCTTCATATTCAACAGGTTATTCATACCGCTTCCAATAATGCGTATTTTTATGCCAAAACAGTCAAATTCATTTTTATGGTAATATTTGAGTATTTTGGGAGCAACTGAACCTATTCTATCATTTTGTTCAGCGACTTCCAGCATTTTGCCCAACCAGGACTTTTCCGCAACGGCATCGTTATTTAACAATGCCACATACTCCACTTCTTTGTCCTCAAGGGCCCTATGGATACCGACATTATTCGCCTTTGCAAAACCGGTATTCTTGTCTAACTGAATAATATCCACCTTTGGAAATCTTCCCCTCACAAATCCCGCTGATCCATCCGAAGATCCATTGTCGACAAATATTATCTTGCTATTGCCATAGATCTGGTTCTCAACCGAACATAAACATTCTTCCAATAGGACAATACCATTCCAATTTATGATAACGACCGCTATTTTCGGCTTATTCATGGTTTTGGATCTTTACTTATTAACAACTGCCGTTAAATACTTTCAAATATCTCCAAATGTTTTTTTGCGGTTATTTTCCAGCTGAATTCTCTCGCTTTCAGTTTTCCTTTTTTGGCTAATTCTGTTCCGAGACCGGGATCACTCATTATCATGCTGATCTTGTCTGCAATATCTTCCGCATTATATTCGTCCACATAAAGCCCTGCATCACCGACGAGCTCGGGAAAAGAAGAGTTATTGGGTACGATAACCGGAACCCCAAGACTCATAGCCTCCAAAACCGGAATTCCGAATCCTTCGTAAAGAGAGGGGAGTGCGAACATTAATGCCTTGCAATAAATACTTTTTAGCTCCTTCTCGCTTACTCCGCCTGTTACAAATATGTCTTTGGAATATCTGCTTCGGCTTATTCTCGCCAATATTTCCTGGTACAACCACCCTCTCTCTCCGCAAATGACAAGGCCGATATCGCTATTTCTATCCTTGCAGATTTCAAAAGCATCAACGAGTTTTATTATGTTTTTCCTGGGTTGTATCGCTCCCACAAAAAGGATGTAAGACTTTTTGATGTTAAGTGCATTATGAACATCAATTTCGCACAACTTCGGGCATTTCTCGCCCATTCTGCTCGCAAGATATACTACATCTATTTTTCCATCATCCGTTTTGTAATATTTGATAATATCCCTTTTCGTCGATTCCGAAATTGCAATTATCTTATCGGATCGTCGGACCGCAATTTTTGTATTTATATCCAAACCAATCTTATCCCCGGCCCTGAAGTGCTTCGGAAAGATCCTGAAGGCAATATCAAGAACGCTGGTTACGGTCTTTATTCCATACGGTTTCATGAAAATAAACGGATAGTTTTGCGCAGGTGAAAAAAAAATATCTACCTTATCTTCAATAGCCTGTTTTGGAAGTTTAAAATAAGTCCAATAAAGAAGGCCGAAATTTGATTTTACCAGGCTTAATGAAAATCTCGGATTGCTCAAAAAAGGCTTATCGCCGATATCACGCCTTGAGTATAAAATATAATCATTCTTATTATCAATCTCGGACAATTCC
>Ga0172379_10003515_pt1 | contig 24817 bp, 18 predicted proteins | sample GrowelOW334metaG_FD_119756 | JGI IMG/M metagenome (GOLD analysis project Ga0172379, IMG submission 119756) | Groundwater microbial communities from an aquifer near a municipal landfill in Southern Ontario, Canada - Groundwater well OW334 metaG | ecosystem: Environmental > Aquatic > Deep...
ACACCCGGAAAACCGTTTCTTTTCCTAATTCCGGCGACAGGCAAAAAACCGCTCACGTTCAGCGCTGAAAATCTGCCCGCCGGCCTGACGCTCGACACGAAAACGGGCATCATATCCGGCTCGCTTAAGAAGGACGGCGAGACGGTCGTGACGCTGAAGGTTCAAGGGCCGGCGGGGGCAGCGTCGCGAAAGCTGACGATAATCGGCGGCAAGAGCAAGCTGGCTCAGACGCCGCAGCTCGGCTGGAACTCGTGGAATGTGTGGGGCTTGGCGGTCGACTCGGACAAGACGATCGCGGCTGCGAAGTCCATGGTCGACAGCGGACTCGCCGCGCACGGCTTCTCATACGTTAACATTGACGACGGCTGGGAGGCGGAGGAACGCGCGGCGAACGGCGAAATTGTGACGAACAAAAAGTTCCCGGATATGAAGAAGCTGACGGACACAGTGCATTCGATGGGGCTGAAGCTCGGGATTTATTCGTCGCCGGGGCCGAGGACGTGCGGCGGCTATTTAGGCAGTTACGAGCATGAAGCGCAGGATGCCGAGACATATGCGAAATGGGGAATCGATTATCTGAAGTACGACTGGTGCAGCTACGGCGCATACGCGAAGGATCACAGCATCGCCGAATTGCAGAAGCCTTACATTATAATGCGAGACGCGTTGCTGAACTCCTCGCGCGACATTTTCTACAGCCTATGCCAGTACGGGATGGGCAACGTGTGGGAATGGGGCGCGGAGGTGGGCGGCAACTCATGGCGGACGACGGGCGACATCAACGACTCATGGGGCAGCCTCGACAGCATCGGGTTCAGCCAGAACGGACATGAGAAATTTGCCGGGCCGGGCCACTGGAACGACCCGGACATGCTGGTTGTCGGCAAGGTCGGCTGGGGGCCGACGCTGCACATGACGAAGCTGACGAAGAACGAGCAGATTCTGCACATAACGCTCTGGAGCATGGTGTCGTCGCCTCTGCTGATCGGCTGCGACATGACGGATATGGACCAGTTCACGCTGGACCTGCTGACGAACGACGAGGTTCTCGACGTACATCAGGACCCGCTTGGCAAGCCGGCCGGCCGCGTCGCCAAGAATGGAATGTTCGAGGTATGGGCGCGCCCGCAGTGGGACGGCACGACAGCGGTCGCTCTTTTCAACCGGTTCGTCGAGCGCGCGGAGATCACGGTCAACTGGTCCGACATAGGCATGAGTGGTTCGCAACAGGTGCGCGACCTCTGGCAGCGGAAGGACCTCGGTAGTTTTGACGGCTCGTTCACGGTTTCCGTTCCGGCGCATGGCGCGGTGATGCTGAAGATCGGCAAGCCGAAGGGGGAGTAGCGAGAACATAGGGAAAAGCTAAAAGATGGGGACTGGTAGCTGGCAGTTGGGTAAAAGACAAAAACAGAACGGGAAGAATGTCATTGCGAGGAACTAAGTGACGAAGCAACCCCGAACTCAATGTCTATCTCCTTGCCAGGATTTTTACTTAACTGGATGTGGTCTTAAGATCGCTTTTATTGAACCTTGGAACTGTTAAGGATATAATGGGGTTCTAAAAATAGAACTTATGATGGATATTAATAGAGAACAATATTGAACTGACTGCGCCTCACGGAAAAGCCATCGGGGCGCGAGGAGGCTTTAGTGTCCGATCTGGCCGCGGAAAATTATCTGCTCCAGCGCAAAAATGACCTGCTGCAACAGTTGATTTCGGTTATGAACACCACGACGCGGCTTGATAACATTTTGCGTTATGTGTTGGATTTGATTTGCATGGTGACGACAGCCGAGGCGAGCATCATCATGACGAAAGAAGTTATTGAAAGCGACGACCTGATGGTGAAGGCGGTCGCCAATCTCGACAAGAAGCTTGTCGGAAAAAGCTGGCCGGTCTGCCAGGGTTTGATAGGCGAAGCGTACTGCACGGCCAAACCGAAAATTTCAAACAAGCCGTCATCGGAAACCGGGTTCACTCCGGAAATCAATACCTTTCTCGGAATCGACATTAAATCCGCTATGGTTTTTCCGTTGAACTCGGAGGGCAGGATGGTTGGCTCTCTTGAGGTCATTAATAAAAAGGACGGCCTGAGTTTCATGCAGGACGACGCGTCGCTCGCCGAAATTCTTGTAGACCAAGTCGCGCAACTCGTCGGCCAGGCGACAGCTCTAAAAAGCACGGAAGCTAAAATCCAGCGATTCAACACGCTGCTCACTGTTTCGAAGGAGATCACACAACTCGACAACCTGCACTCGCTGCTCGACAAGATCATGAGCTCTGCGAAGAAGGTCATGCGAGCGGACGCCAGTTCGCTGTTCCTGATCGACGACAAGACAAACGAAATGTACATCGAAAGCGCGCAGGGCGACGTTGGCGAGATAATCAGCCAGATCCGGATGCCGATCGGCAAAGGTATTGCCGGCTGGGTCGCCCAGAAAGGCGTTTCGCAGCTCGTTCCGGACGCCTATCAGGACGCGCGCTTCAACCCCGACTACGACCGCAAAACCGGCTACCGCACGAAATCCGTTGTATGCGTGCCGCTCGAATTCAAGTCGAAAACCACCGGCGTTATCCAGATTATCAACGCGCTCGACAAGGAATCTTTCGACGAAGAAGACATGGCATACCTGACAGCGCTTGCCGGACAGGCCGCGGTCGCGATCGAAAACTCGCGTCTCTTGATGTCCAACAAGGAACTCTTCCTCAACGTAGTTATGGCGTTGGTTAAAATGATCGACTCGCGTTACAAATTCTTTGCCGGCCACTCGACGCGCGTCGCGACGTACGCGTCAATGACAGCGCGCTTTATGGGGCTCACCGGCGAAACTGTCGAGCGAATTCAGATTGCAGGATTCCTGCACGACATAGGCCGTCTCCAGATTCCGGAGTCCATACTTGTAAGGCCGGGTCCGCTCGCGCCGCAGGAGTTGGCGGTCATAAAGATGCAGCCGGTGTTCGGCGCGAAGATCGTTCAGGGCATCAAACAGCTCGACTATGCGGTGCCGGCCCTCATGTTCCACATGGAGCATTTTAACGGAAAAGGCTATCCCAAGGGGCTTTCCGGCGAGCAGATTCCGTTGTTCGCGCGGATAATCGGACTGTGCAGCGCGTTCGACGCCATGTGCTCTGAACGCCCATACCGCAAGCCGATGGATATTGCCGCCGCGCGCGGGAAAGTCGCTTCTCTCTCCGGCGGACAGTTCGACCCGGCGGTCGCCAAAGCGTTCCTCGCCGCTTACGACAAAGGCCTGATTAAAAGATAGTCTTCAGGTTACGTTCAATAATTCATTACGACTGGAATAATGACGTTTTATAAGTTTTTGCTCGTGTTATTGAAAAATCCGGGTTAATGCCACTCATACCACGTGCCGCGCCCGGTTCCCCGCTGCTTAAGATGTTCGGCTTCAACCAATTTTTTCAGATGGAATTTTATTGTGTTCCGGTTGGCTCCGGTAAGCTTTTCCGCGCCTGCGACGGTGACGCGTCCGTGTTCGCGCGCCAGTTGCGTTAATTGTTCTGAAAGCGGAGGAAGAGAGCCCATGATCCGTTCCCGTTCCGCTTTTTTTCGGAGCGCATTTTTCTGTGTTGCCATGCATTCCAGAAAGAACTCCACCCACTCGTGAAGTTTGGATTCTTCAACATCCGGATTTGATTGCGCCCGCCGAAGGAAAAAATAGTAGCTGTCCTTATTGTCTTCAATCACTCGTTCCATCGAACTGTAAGGAACATATATATAGCCGCTTCTCATTAGCAGAAGCGTCGTGAGGGCTCTTGAAAGCCTGCCGTTTCCATCTTGGAACGGATGAATCGCAAGAAAACGCGCTACAAACGCTGAGATCACAAGCAGAGGATGATAATCGCCCGCCTCCAGCTCTATGTTAGCCCATGCCACAAGCGTTTCCATCATGCGCGGAGTGTCGAATGGGGATGCCGTTTCAAATATGGTTCCGAGACTTTTACCGCTCTCATCGAACGCTTCCACATGGTTAGGCAGCTTTTTGTAGCTTCCTCTGTGCCGTTCATCTTTGGCTGAGCGTTTAAGCAACACGCCGTGAAGCTGTCTGATGTGATTCTCTGTAAGCGATATTTCCTTCCAAGAACTGAAAATCATCTCCATCAGCTCTGCATATCCGGCGACTTCCTGTTCGTCGCGGGAGCGGAACGAATGAATCTGAAGCCCTGATAAAAGCCGCTCAATTTCCGCATCCGTGAGCCTGACGCCCTCGATTCTTGTTGACGAGCCGATGGATTCGATGGTCGCAATCTTTTTCAGCGCTGAAAGCCTGTCGGGAACTAATTGCCCCAGCGCCTGCCATTGCCCTTTAAACTCGTCAATTTCAGCAATCAAACGGAGTGTCTTCGGAGTAATTTTCAGATTGGCAAGATAATCCATGATCCTTTATCCACTTTCTTGTCTATAAAATACCTGTAAATAGCTGTTTTGTCAAGTTAATGGATAAAATACGGGTAAAATTATGGCGTATTGCGAGTGGACGAGAATTTTGTTTTCTCTGCAACATAGTGTATAATTCACGCATGTCAATGAAGGTGACTATAGCGAACATCGTTTTGATGGGAAGTGTTATTCCACTCGGATTTCTGAGCTATTCATTGCTGAATTTGAAGAAACTCGGAATAGGAATCATGCAATCCGGGGGTGATAGTTGAGCTTGCAATATTCATCCCGGATTCGTCAATAGGACGCCGAATCCGGGGCAATGTTCATAACGGCGATCTGCTTCGTTATCGGCGCATTATTTTGTTCATGAACCCGAGTTCTATTCACTTCAAAAATACACTTGCTGCCTCGCATCTCATCCCCTCTGAACCATTGCCCCCAAATCCTAACGGCGGATTTGGGTTCATAATGCTGCTTGTCGCCGTGGTTCTGTTGACCAAATGAAGCCGCAGACGGTTTCAAATCATTGGCGCTTCGAGTTTATTCATCGTGTTTCGAAGAAACTGACTGCGTTCAGCAATTCCGGGAAATTATAGATGATGTATTCTGGATTGATGCCTTCTTTTTCTTGTTCTCCCTGGTTTGACTTAAAGAAAACAGTTTTGACGCCTAACTGCTGGGCGCCGAATACGTCGCGGCGCATATCGTTGCCGATATATAGGACTTCCGACGGCTGCATGTTCATTTCCTTCAGCGCGGTTTCAAACAGCCTTGTGTCCGGTTTCCGGTAACCGAAGTCGCCGGAGACGATGACCGGCTTGAAGTAGTTGAGCAGACCGACGGCGTTAAGTTCCGGAACGGCCCAGGCGGTCTGGCCGTCCGACACGATGGCAAGCCGGTATTTCATGCGCAGAAGGTCCAGAGTTTCTTTTACGCCGGGATAGAGTTGCAGTTTGAAGCGCGACGCGGCGCGGTAAACTTCCGCCATGATGAGCGGAAGCTGTTTTAACTTTTCCGCGGTCAGGGTATGCGTGAAGTTGTTGGCGTAACGCGAAATAATTTCGCGGAATATCGCAACGGCGTCGAACTCGGGATGTTCTTCCTTGCTTGAGCGGCGCTGATCTTTCATTATCTGAAAAAACAAATCCCGGATCTCGTTGCGGTGGAGCGTTATGCCCTGATAGGTAAGCAGATGGGAGAGAATCCGGTAGATTTCGTCATGGCCTTCGTTAGTGTGAATATCGATGAGAGTGCCGTTGATGTCGAAAATCAGGCCGCGAATAATCATTAAAACCCCCTGAGGCAGAGTTTGGCTTCGTCGATAAGTTGGCGCCGGTAATCCGGAGCGATCCAGGAGTTGCGAGAGATGCGGAGCAGAGTGATGCCCATATAAAAAGACGTTCTGCCGGCGATGGACTCGAAAGCGCGTTGCCGGTCCGGGAAGTGGCAGGCGTATTCCCAGAGGAAGTGGCCGATGAAAGGTTCGGCGGCGTATTTATTGCGCGTGGCGCGCATGAAAAAGTGTTTCAACTCGCCGGCGATGCGGCCGGTGTCGAAGACGCGGTCGGCGCGGCGGGCGCGTTCGAGGTCGAAAGCGACAACGCTCAGGCCGTCGCCGAACATGATGTTGTCGGGCGTGGCGTCTCCGTGGACGAGGACCTGCCGGTCCTCCCACATGCGCGGCTGCTCGCGCCAGCGGTCGCGCAGCCAATAAAGTTCGCAGGCTTCGTCCCAGCCGATCGCGTTCATATCGAGCAACTGCCGGATCAGCTTGTCCATGTAGGCGCAATCCGTGTTGAAGTCGACGGCGGCGTCGATATAGGTGCGGTTGTGCAGCGATGCGAGGAAATAGGCGAGGGCGGTGAGTTTGCCGAACAGGCGAGCGTGGTCGCCGTGATAGATAGCGGAATCGATGACATTTGCCAACAGGTCGCCTTCGCAGTATTCGACGACGAGAAGCGCGTTTAGCGAATAATTGCGGCCCAGCGGGCGGGCGATGTAGTGCGGCCAGCAGGCCATCCCGCAGTCGCGCGCCATGCACAGATTCGAAAACTCACGGCTCAGTCTTCGGGCGGCTTTTTCGGCGTCGCGTTTCCGGTCCGACAGGAAGAATTTGCCGATGAATCGAGCGGCGCTGTTTTTATCCTCGTACAGGTAAACGTCGTTGGAGCCGTTCAGTTGGAAAACGCGGTATTTCGCCCGTTCGAATTCGCTGTTAACCTGCGGCTGAATCTCGTATTGCAGATAGCCGTGAAGTGGATCGTTGTATGGCAGTCGCCCAAGATATCTTCTGGTCATTGTTAACAATAATTATAATCAGGAGCGGTTGAATTTGTACAGATAGCGAGAGCGCGCGGCGAGGGGGCTTTTTTTTTCCGGCGCAGAAAATATTTCCGGTGGCCCGGAACAAAAAGATCGCAGGCATGTCTTAACGAACGTAAGCGAAACGCAAACAGCGAAAACAAACAGGAATTTCCCAAAGGGCAACGGCAACAGCGAAGACGGCGTTGTTTGAGCGCGCCGGCAATGAGGGAGATTCGAAAAAGGAGCGGAGACATGAAAAAGAAAGTGATTAAAGTCACGGGGATTGTCATCATTGCGATAGCGCTGGCGGCCGGCGTTTGCCTGAGCGCCGGAAAGAACAAAACCGCCGCCACAAAAGGCAACCGAGGATGGGTTGAGGCCGCTGACAAAACAGCGGGCGCAACGGCGGGCGCGATCGGCGCTCTCGACGCAAACGGCGAAACGGTCGGGAACTGCCCGCTCAAACACACTGATGTCGCCGTGTCAGTCGCCGGTTTCATAGCGCGCGTAAACGTAACGCAACAGTTCGTTAATCCATTTAAGGAAAAGATCGAGGCGGTTTACACGTTCCCGATGTCGCAGAACGGGGCGGTGGACCGGATGGAGATGCGGATCGGCGACCGGACGATCAAGGGGCTGATAAAGCGGCGCGAGGAAGCGCGCCGGATATACGACGAGGCGAAAGCGGCCGGCCATGCGGCCGGTTTGCTCGATCAGGAACGCCCCAATATCTTCACGCAATATGTGGCGAACATCATGCCCGGCGAAAACATCACGATCAAGATAAGCTACGTCGAATATCTGGATTATGAGGACGGCTGGTATGCGTTCAGCTTTCCGATGGTTGTCGGGCCGAGATACATCCCCGGCGCCGATGCTACGGGCTGGAAGGGAACAGGTTGGTCGCCGGACACTGACAGAACGCCTGATGCGTCGCTCATCACGCCTCCGGTGACGCCTGAGGGAACCCGCGCCGGACACGACATATCGCTCGCCGTAAACATCGACGCCGGCTTGCCGATCAAGGAAATAAAATCGAAGCTGCACGATGTTGTTATAAACCGTAAAGGCGCCGGATCGGCTCGGATCGAGCTTAAAGATAAGAATACAATTCCGAACAAGGATTTTATTCTCAGATACCGCGTTGCGGGCGCTGAGATTGAGGATGCCGTTCTGACTCACGCGGCCAAAGGCAAAAAAGGTTTCTTTACTTTGATCGTGCAGCCGCCGCTACGGACGCCGGCCAAGAAAATCTCGCCGAAGGAATTGATATTCGTTATCGATTCCTCCGGTTCGATGTCGGGATGGCCGATAGAAAAAGCCAAGGAAACGATGAAATACTGTATTGAGAAAATGAATCCGGACGACACGTTTCAGCTAATCGCGTTTTCGAACAAGCCGAGGCCGCTGTTTGACAGACCGCAACTGAATACGGCGGCGAACAGGGAGAAGGCGCTGCGGTTCCTCGGCGGCTCGCTCGGCGGCGGCGGCACGGAAATGCTCAAGGCGGTCCACATGGTTCTGAAGCGGGCGCCGGACCCGAAACGAGTGCGGATAGTCGCATTCATGACGGACGGTTATGTCGGCAATGACATGGACATTCTGGACAACGTGAAGCGGTACGTCGGAAACGCGCGGTTCTTTTCGTTCGGAGTCGGCAACGGAGTTAACCGGTTCCTGCTCGACGAGATGGCGCGGATCGGGCGCGGAGAGGTCGAATATGTCGAGCTGAACGCGTCGGGCGCTGACGCCGCGAAGAAGTTCCACGAGCGAATCGCGAATCCGATTCTAACCGATATCAAAATCAACTGGGGCGGGCTCCATGTGTCGGATGTGTTCCCTGAGGCGATACCGGACCTGTACAGCAACAGGCCTCTGATAGTCAAAGGCCGTTATTCAGGAAGCGGGAAAGAGACTGTGACGATCAGCGGGCGGGCGGCCGGAAAACGGTTTGTGAAAAAACTGAAGGTTGATTTTCCGAAAGTAGAAGCGGCGCATGAAACGCTGGGGCCGCTGTGGGCGCGCGAGCGGATAGCCGAGGTGATGCGAAAGGATTACGGCGGAATCCAGAACGGGAATCCGCGCCCGGAAGTTAAGGAACTGATCGTCGAGTTGGGATTGGAGTTTAAGCTTGTGACGCAGTACACGTCGTTTGTGGCGGTGGACGAGATGGTGATACGCGAGGGCGGGAAAACGAGAACGGTTCCGGTTCCGGTCGAAATGCCGGAAGGCGTTAGCTATCAGGGCGTTTTCGGAGATAGCGAATCGAGTCCGGCATATTCAATTAGCGCTTTTTCAATGGCGGCTCCGTCTCCGGCTTCGACAGGCTATGCGTACGTCGGCGGCGGCGGTGGATTCCCGGCGAAATTGCAGAAACAGCAATCATCCGGATACGCGGCGGTGTTGGAGGGAAAAGTCGAATATGATGTTTCCGCGGGCGGCGCCGTAGGGGGCAAGGATTATTATGGAACAGCGGACGAGAGCAATAAGAAGGAAGAGAGCCGCCTTGCGCCGGAATTGAGGGGCTTTGCCAAGATGGTCGCCGAAAAAGGCAAAAATGGGAATCTGAAAATCAAAGGAATTGAGGTGAAGAACTGGACGGTGACGGTGACGGTGTTGATGAAAGAGCTCACTAAAGAGAATCTCGAAGCGCTGAAGAAGCTGGGGTTCATCAAGCTCGGCGAATCGGCGGCGGCGAAAGCGGCGGTTGGGACGATAGATGTGCGGAAACTCGAACAGCTTGCAAAGCTCGGGTTCGTTATGTATGTCGAGCCGGTGAAGTGACAGCTTCGCGAAAATAATTAGGAAGAAGAAAGGGCGCGGGAAACCGCGCCCTTTCTTGTTGGAGCGTTGTGAGTCTGCTACAATTCGGTCGAATTATGGACATGCGGCTGAAGAAACAATTCATGCAAATTGTGGCGCTGGCGGCTATCGTGACGGCGGGGTCATTTGCGCATGCGGCCGGAACGGACGCGCTGAAGTCGGCGCGCGACACGCGGCAAATGATGGGCACATTCGTTGAGATAACTGTGTACGACGCGGACGAGGGCAAGGCGAAAGCAGCGCTTGAAGCGGGTTTTGCGGAGATCGCGCGAGTGGAATCGGTGATGAGCCGATTCGATCCAAAGTCCGAATTGTCGCGCCTGAACCGGTCCGGCGAAAAGATTTTTAAGTGCTCTGACGAACTGTTTATGCTGCTTGAGGAATCACGGCGGTATTCTGAACTGTCCGGCGGGGCGTTCGATGTTACAGTTGGACCGCTGATGAAAGTGTGGCGGGACGCCGGCAAGGAAAAGAAAAAACCGGCGCCATCGGCGGTTGAGGAAGCGCGTTCGCGAGTCGGCTATAAAAAAATCAGGCTCGATCCAGCGGCGAAAACCGCGAGGTTCATGGTTCCTGGTATGGAAGCGGACCTCGGGGCGATAGCGAAGGGATACGGAGCGGACCGCGCCGCGGCTGCGATCAGGGCGGCAGGCGCTAAGAGCGCTCTCGTAAACTCGGGCGGCGACATCCGGGCAGTCGGCAAAAAGATGAATTCGAAGCCGTGGACGATTGCGCTCCAGAACCCGCGCGACAAGAAACAGTATTTATTGAAACTCGCCATTTCCGACATAGGAGTTACGACTTCCGGCGATTACGAGCAGTATTTCGTGACGGGCGGCAGAAGATACTCGCACATTATCAATCCGAAAACCGGGACGAGCGAAACCGGCTGCATGAGCGCGACGGTGATAGCGCCGACGGCTATGCAGGCGGACGCGCTTTCGACCACGATTTGCTCTATGGAACCGGGCGCCGGGTTGAGGCTGATAGGAAAGCTCGGCGGAGTGGAGGCGGCGATCGTAGGGATGGATCGCCGCATTCGCCGTTCGCATGGTTTTTCAAAATATGAAACCGAGTAAATAGGGTTGCGTTATCGCAATATTACATAATTGGCGCAATAGGATATATCGATGCCCGATTGCGAGTTGAAAACCCCATCAAATATATTTTTAAGTGACTAAGATCACAAGGCGTCAAAAAGCGTATTATATTATCGTATATTTCGGCGAGATATGAAGCTGGCGGCGAGAAGGCGATTGTAATTGCTTGTTTGTGATATTAATATACTTTATCCGAGAAGGATAAACAAAAATCATTTTGCGAGAGTTATACGGAAATAAGCAAGGCAGCGATTGCCGATAGGCGAATAGAAAGCGCGGGTATGAGAACAGGCTTAACAATAAAAATAGTAACAGCGGCCGCCGCGATAGCGGTTTTGTGTCTGTTGCCCGCGAAACGCGCGAGAGCCGACGTGTTCGAGCCGGTTTCTAAATATAGAAAAGTTATTTCCCTTAACGGCATATGGAAATACAATCCGGAAGACGCGAAGGAATTTTCCAAGCCGGAATATGACGATGCGAAATGGGCTGAAGTTACAGCGCCTGCTGTCCTTAAGAACGGCGGCAGGGCGGCGGGCGCGGGCTGGTATAGGAAGAGTTTTAATTTGAAGAGGGATACGCCGTATGAATGGCTGCGGTTCGAGCGGATACTCGACGAAGGCGAGATATGGCTTAACGGAGTGAAGCTGATAAACCCGAAGTTCGAGTCGCCGCTGGAGGATATGCAGGCGGGGGTTTATGCGCACGCGTGGATGATAAAATGGCCTGAGGTGTTTCAGGCCGGCGATTTGCTGAAGTACGGCAGGGAAAACACGTTGGCGGTGCGTGTGACAGCAGATGCGGCGAGGGCGGCTTCGGGCATCTCGTTCAACGAGGAAGCGCAATTTAAGGGAGTGACTGGCATTGCCGGCAACGTGGAGTTGATCGGTCATCCCGCAACTTTTATAAGGGCCGCGGAGAGGATAGCTCCAAAAGAGATTGGCGAAACCGGACTTTGCGAGCACGTTTTCCGCGTGGTTATAGCCACTTCTGCCATCGGGCGCAGGCCTGTCAAAATCAAACTCTCTGTTTTTTCGGGAAATGGAGAGTTAGAGTTTGAAAAAACAAACAATGCGCAGACAGACCCGAACGGAAGCGTAACCGAATTTCGATGGCGGAAGGCGCCGCGTTTTGAGAACTACCGCGCTGTGTTGAGGCTTGAAGACGCAGGAAATCGGGCTGACGAAGTGGCGTTGAGTTTTCACGGAACGCTGGTACAGACGTCAGGCAGCGATCTGTACGTCAATGGACAACCATTCAGGATTAAGGGCGTCGAGGGGCTTCCGGGATTGATTGAAACGGGCGGGGGCAAGGCATCGACGCTGAAAACAGAATGGATGAAGGAGGATATGGACCGGCTTGCCGGAATTGGGGTCAACACATTGAGGGCGGTGGATCCGCCGACGGAGCTAATGCGTGAAGCCGCGCTGCGCGGCATAATGGTCGTTCCGGTCATTCGCAGCCAGTTGGCCCGGTCGGTTCTCGCGCTTCGCGATTTTAAAAACGCGCTCTACTGGGACATAGACAGCGATAATCTTCAGGACATCGCATCAGCGCTGCCGGCTATCGCGGCGCTCGATCCATATCACAGGCCGATTTCCTACTCCGGAGCGATGGATTTGGATTACTCGGGTCGCGCAAATAAATTGATTGCGATTCGCGGCGTCAAATTCTCAACAGCGTACAATTCCATATGCGGCAACACGGGGTTGGAGCAAAAAACCGGGCGGCCAATAGTATTGATTGACTGGTCGGCGGCGGCGGGGCAGAGGGACGGTTATGAAGCGTTTCGCGCGGAGCCTGAATTGAGGCGATCTTGGAAGACCTGCGTAGAGGCAAATAAAACCCGCGGCGCATTTTACTCGTTTTTATCGGCAAAAGGCTCGAATTCGTACGGCCTTCGGCTCAGCGATTCAATAAAGTGGAACACATTTATGCCCGAGGTTCTAAAACATCTATTCGGCGAGTTCGAGGTTTCGACGGGACGAGATTCTTACGGCGGCAGCGTTGTTGAATTCAGTTATGACGGATTGACGCCGGCGATAGAGGCGCGCGCATATCTCGCGAACGGAAACAAAACGACGCTTGCAAAGAGGGAATCGATGCGGGGAGGACAATCGCTTAGAATCAACATTGCGGCGAACGAAAAGAATTTGACAGCCGTAAGGATCGAATATGAAACAAACGGAGGGATTCCCCGCGTATTCAGCGCCGGCGGAGACAAGCCGGTTTTTAACCCGGAAGCGGCTTCGCTGTCGGTTGACAAAAAGCGCTTGATTGCGGGCCGGGAGAACAAGCTGAGGCTAACCATAAACGGAGGGGCTGATGCCCGCGCGGCCGAAGTGTCGATTGCGACTGGCTCGCCTGGAACCAAGCTTGCGCCCGCGCGCCGGGGCGTCTCGATTCCTGCAAACGAACGCGTTTCGGTTCCGTTCTCGGTTACGCCCGGCGGTAAGCGCGGCGCCATTCTTCTGACTGCGATAATAAGATATAAGGATTATCCCGGCGAACCGCAGAAAATATACTTTCCATTAACAATAGAAGGCAAAAAATAACACGATAAAAATATATGAGTTTAGAGGCAATATAAGCGTTTATTTAGACTAAAATAGATTTAGACAGAATGTTTTGATAAGACGTAATTATGACAAAAAAATAATTCCGCGAAATGCGCGGAACGAAAGCCGGCGCTGCCGGAGGCATGAATGGCGACATCCGAAACAATGCGATATGTGAATACTGCGATATACATCGCCGCCTTCTTTGCGTTTACATTCGTTCAATATTCGAACTTCAAAGGCCGCCGGCCTGGAAAGCGCTTGTGGCTTGTCGACCTTTTCTATTTTATGATGTGCGTCTGGATTTTCGGCAGCGCCGTCGAGGAGTTCTTCAGGTTTGGCGCTTTTGGAATGGCGTTTACGAAATTGAAACATTGCGCGGCCATAACGCTTCCCACTGTCTGGCTGCTTATAGCGTTGACATATTCGAGAATCGAAGCCGGATTGAGTAAACAGTACAAGAGAATGATAGCGTTGATTCTCGTTATACCTGTTGGCGGAATCGCGGCCATAATGACAGATGGAGCGCACCATCTTTTTTACGGAACTTTAAGGAACGGATACGGGAACGGGCCGCTGTTTTATGTAATGGCTTCTTCAACGATACTTTTTCTTGCGGCCGGTCTGTTGATTATGTCGGCGAAACTGTTCGAGACGCGCGCTCCAGGAAGAGAAAATCTTATCGTGCTTCTATCCATGTATGTCGCCGTCCCGGTTATCGGCAGAGGCATGGAGATTACAAATCTGATTAAGATGGGAACTATAATATCGCCGCTAACGACGGCGATCGGGGCGGTAGCGGCTGTAATAGGCGTTAAACGGTTCTCGCTTCTGCGCTGGATGCCGCTCTCAATATCCGAAGTCATAGAATCAATGCCGGCGGGCGTGATTGTAATCGACCGGAGCGGCGAACTGATGACTCTCAATCCGGCCGCTACGCGCATGCTCGGCATAGAAAACCATGCGGAACTATTAGAACTTATAGAAGAAGTATCCGATAAGCTGTCAGAGAGAAGGCCGGGAATTAATAATAGTTTCGACCTCGTTTTCGGCGAAAAAACGCTCAGGTTCCAGCGCCTCGAAATTCAAAGGGCGGAGGAAGTTGTCGACGGCATGATTATTTCTGTCACTGATGTTTCAGGAGAACATGAGCTGATAGACGCCCAGAAGGATTTCGTAACATCGATGAGTTCTGAAATGCAGCCGCATTTCGATTCTGTCCTCAAAAGCCTCGAACGAATAGAAAATACGGCAAAAATATCCAATCCGGATAATCTGGCCGCGTTCGGAGAATTGAGGCGCGCGCGGCTCCGTCTCGGCCAGCTCGCCGGCCAGCTCGAACTGTTCGGCAAGCTCGAATCAGGCGAATACTCGCCTATGCCGGAATCTATCGATATTATTTCCGTTATCAATGCCGCCGTGCAGCATCTGAAAGACATTCATGCCGCCGACGGCTGCTCCATCGAGACTGACCTGCCGCTCTCCATCTTTTATAATATCGACCCGGTTCTTTTTTCCGCTATGGTTGAAAGCCTTGTTTCCGGCCTCGCGAAATACTCCGAATCCAGACATATCACGCTCAAGGCTTATGCCAACGAGGACGGCGTTGTTCTCGACGCTTTCTGCTTTTCCGAGGATTGTCTGGCGGACAGAAAAGGCGCAGCGTTCTCTGAATCATTCGCTGATATTTCCGCCAAGCTCGCTATTTCCGACACTCGCACGCTCGGCATCGCCATCTGCCGCGCAGTCGCCGCGCTTCTAAACGGACGCTTCAACGTTAACATGGATGTAGATAACAAAATCCAGTTCACAGTCGTTTTGCCGCAAAGCCCCGTTTGACGGACAAGAGGCCGGTTTCATTGCGCATCCTTAAGTTCGTTTTAACGGAGATATTCCATTCGCCGCGCGTTGTGGTAAAATACTCCACGAGTAAAACAACACGGTATGCGAATGGGATAAGGATAATGCGAATGAAATTTGGAATGGATCACACTTTCGGATGGCCTTTGGAAAAGATTGCGCCGCTGCTCGCGCATGAGGAACTGGTCGATTTCGAGGATCTCCCGAATGTAAGCAAGCGTAAATTTCTTGAACGGCGCCGCGAGGGCAACAAGACGATAAAGGTTTGCGAATGGAACGTGCACGGGCAGATTCCGAAGGCGGCCCAGAGGGTGATTCGGCCGGAGATGCTGACTTTCACTGAGCGCACGGTGTGGGACGACGACACATGCACGTTCGACTCGCGAATAGAACCTCATTTTCTGAAGAGCATCGTCACGGTCGCAACGCGGAGCCAGTGGTCAGCCGCCGGACCGGATAAAACCAAACGCCATATAGATACTTTTCTCGAAGTTCACATTCCGCTGATCGGCCAGATCATGGAGAAAACTGTCGCGGATTATCTCAAGAAGAATACCGAGAAGAGCACAGAGGTTATGAAAAATGTCCTCACGCGGCGTCTCGGCCCGCAGACGGCATAAGCGGCGAAACGGCGCCTCGATTTTATTGATAGCGCAGACACGGCAAAAGGGAAAGCTGTTTTTTATTTTACTGCCTGTTTTGTTTTATTACTCCAACTTTCGTTTATAATTTAATAATAAACAGCCTTTTAAGGGGGTGGAAGCATGGCGCCCGATATTAATGAAAAACTCCTTGAAGAATTGTCGTCTTTGCCTGATAACATTTTGATAGAGATTAAAAAAATAATCGATGAGTTCAAAAGCGGCCAGAAGCCAGCAGTTACGAGGCTTCGCTTTGATGATTTGTTCCATACTATATCCGAACAGGACGCAAAAGAGATGCTCGAAGCGATAGAAGACTGCGAAAGGATAGGCGCGGATGGCTGGTAGACTCGCCCTCGATTCAAATATTGTCATTACATTTATCAAAGGCGATGGTGAAGTAAAACATTTAATCAGCAATGTAGACGAAGTTCTTCTTCCGGCGCCGGTTGTAGGCGAGTTGATATATGGAGCGCTGAAATCCCAAAATGTGGAAAAGAACTTAGCCCTGCATTTATCATTCATAGAACGAACAAATATCATTTCTTGCGATTTTGCTGTCGCTAAACTTTACGGAAGTATTAGGACCCAACTATTTTCTCAGGGCGCTCCGATTCCTGAGAACGATATTTGGATAGCGGCATGCTGTTTTGAAGCTAATGTTGCGCTTGCAACGAGAGATACTCATTTTTCAAGAATTCCCAATCTGGGCATACGCATGCTTGATTCTTGATAAAACAAACAACCGGAGAAGAACATGGCCAAATATGACGAGAGAGAGATTACGCAGCCTGTTTTGCTGTGCGATGCGAAAGGCGCGTTGAATCCTGACGCGGTGGGCTGGTCGCGGTTCCCGCTGCATACGTGCAACCTGTCCGGCCACTTCCCGCGAAAGAAGAAATGGCATTTCTGGAATGTCCTCAATGAGGACTACGCGATTGCGTTTACGATTGCGAATGTCGATTACCTCGGAGTGGGCGCGATTCAGTTGATCAAGTTCAAGGATAAGCAGAAGTTCGACGGCGCGGCGGTCATCCCGCGCGGGCTCGGCGTGAAGATGCCGGATAAGGTCGAGGAGAACGTATCCCTCAAGGACTCGATGATGAAGCTGTCGTTCACTCACGAGCCGGGCAAAGTTCTGATCAAGGCGAGCAGCCCCGCTGTTATGGGCAAACCGCTTGAAGCGGATATCACGCTCGATAAGCCGGCGGATCACGAGACTCTGAATGTCGTGATTCCGTGGGGGCCTGAAGAGTTTCATTTTACTTCCAAGCAGAACACGCTGCCGGCGAGCGGAACTGTGAAGTACGGCGACGAAACGCTCGTGTTCAAGCCGGAGAATGCTTACGGCGTTCTCGATTTCGGACGCGGGATGTGGCCGAAGACGATTTACTGGAACTGGGGCGCGTTCAACCACAGGCAGGACGGCGACCTGATCGGAATCAACATCGGTTCGAAGTGGACCGACAACACCGGCCAGAACGAAAACGGAATCTGCCTGAACGGAAAGCTGTACAAGATCATGGAGGATCTGGATTTCAAATACGACACATCGAATTTCATGGCGCCGTGGAGAATCAGGACGCCTGAGACGGATATGATGGACCTGACGCTGACGCCGGCGTATGAAAACGCGGGCGGCGGTTCGGGCGGCGGCGCAGACGGCGAGAAGAAGGCGGCGGCGTCGAATCACCAGATGTACGGATACTATAACGGCGTTTTGAAAGCGGGCGGCAGGACTATAAATGTTAAGAACGCGTTCGGCTGGGCCGAGGAGCACATCGGCAACTGGTGAGGGCAGGCCGGCGAATCCATGTATGAACAGCGACCCGGAGGAAGAAATGAAAAATTACGCGATAAACAAGGCGGAGCAGGGCGGCGATTCTAATGTTTCTGGAATGAAACGGCGGGATTTTCTTAAATGGCTCGGTCTCTTATCGGCGACATTGCTCGTTTCCGTGGCGCCGGCGCCCCTCGATGCGGAATCCGCGGCGAAAACCGAAGAACCCAAACAGGAAGCGACCTACTATGTCTCCGGCTGGTGCATTCCGCACTGACGCATGAAGCGACGCTGCCTGATGTATTGTCGCCAACTTATTATATTACTCTGGGATTTCTTGAAAAAATTCAACGAAATTGAGTCTGTGAAAATATAAGCGGGGCGCGCGTAGTCACGCGAAGCGCGAAAAAGTTTTCTTCTCCAAAATAACTTCAGCGAAATTCATGTTTCCTCTTTGATATAATGCAACTATATGACAACGTATGCGGCCCATAACCAAAAAGTTTTGAAAGGATTTTAAGGAAGACTTTTTCAAAAGTATTCCTTAAATAGCAAATAGCGCGCTATCTATTCGCTCGATTCATTTTTCAGCTCTTCGAGCGCTTTTTGCATATCGGCGATCCAGATGTCGTAGCCTTTCGGGCTGATGTGCAGGCCGTCGCCGACGTGGTATTCGGCTACGAGCTGCCCGTTTGGTCCGAGCAGCTTACCGTATGAGCTGAAGTAATGGCAGTTTTTGAACTGAGCGCAGAGTTTGACGGTTTGCTCGTTGAGCGTTTCTATATGGCTGTTGCCGCCGTAGCGGTCCTTTTCAAGCTGTTCGTCGATAGGCAGAATCGCGCTGAAAACGACGGGAACCTTATGCGGAAGCTGCATTAGAACCAGACGCAGGTTGCTTAGAATCTGTTCGTCCGTGCGCTGGCCGCGCCAGAGATCGTTCACGCCGATAGCGAGAATAATCGCTTTTGCGCGCGGAAGCGATTTATACATAGGAATCCGGGCGAGAACGCCGGTCGTCGTGTCGCCGGCGATCCCGAAATTCACAGCTTTGTCAGCAACGGCAGCCACGCAAAGCCCCTCGGTAATGCTGTCGCCGATGAAAACAACAGCGCCCTTGGGCACGTTGCCGTCGACGCGCAATTGATAAACGAGCTTATCGTTATAAGCATAAGCGGCGCTCGAAAGCGCAATCATCGCCGTTGCGATGATTAATATTTTTGCCGCAAACCGCAAAGTGTTATTTTTGTTATTCATATCAGCCGCCTTTCATTTAAGCAGTTAATTTTTCATTGAACATTTTATACTTTCCGGGAACGGAAGTAAAAACTGGCGGAACCGAGCTTGAACCCCGCATATGATTGTGCGCGAGATATGCAAAGCGACTTGTCAAAAAAAACGCAGCATAATAGAATTGTCGGACCGCTCAGGCGGTTGATTTTGAAGAACAACGAAAATTTAGGAGATTATTTCATGAAGCATACAGCAGCGGCGGCATTATTTGCGGTTTTATTTGCGGCGGCGGCGATGGCGGCGCCGGTGGAGAGGATACACGAAATACAGAGACCGCTGATAAGCGATCCTGCGATTGTTAAGGAAGGCTCAGCGTTTCAAATTAAGTTAAAGCTTGATGAAGGCGGGAAGGCGGATGCGGCGTTTCTCGACAGCCTGGACGACCCGACGGTTCAATACGAACTTAAGCTCACGCCGGCGCCGGCTGAGAACGGGCTGACTGTCTACAATGCGACAGCGCCGGCTAAAACTCCGCCTGCGCTCTACAATCTTGCCGTCCGGTTGTCGGAGTATTCGTGGGATTTCCAGCCGCATGCGGTGAAGGTCGTAAAGGAATTCAAAAACGAATTCGATTTCATACAACTCACGGATATACATTTCAATCACACTTTCCTCAAGAATGTCGATATGAACCGCATGAGGCGGATGTTTTTGCAGAAAATCTCGAAGGAGAGCGCTGAGTTTGTCGTTTTCTCCGGCGATCTCGGACTCGATCCGGAAACATACGACTGGGACTACGTCTACGGCTACGAGGAGTTTTTGCAGTGGATGCGGCTGCCGATGTATATGGTTCCGGGCAACCACGAGATGTATTACACGGAAATGGACGGGCGCAAAGTAGACGGGCTCGAATACTGGAAGGCGATTTACGGGCCGACATACAACTCATTCGACTATGGAAAGCTGCACGTTGTCGGGATAAACACATTCGACTGGCCGCGTCAGTGGAGGGAGCGCCGCTCGAAGGACGCGATGTTCTTCGGCACGATCATAAACGCGATGATCTCGGCGGAACAATGGGATTGGCTGAAGGCGGACCTCGAATCGGCGAAGGCGCGCGGGCAGGGCATCGTCGCTTATTCGCACATCCCGATCGAAACGCTGATGGGCGGAAAGAAAGTAGGCTTGGCGTCCCCGTACAAGGTGCCGGGCCCGACGACCAAGACTTTCACCGAATTGCTTAACGCCAATAACGTGCCGTACATTTTTATCGGCCACATGCACTATAACGAGGAAAAAAAGTTCGGCGAACTCAATGAGGTTCTGACGATGTCCACCGGGATCGGCGGCGGCAGTTCGTCAAAGTGGGGCTATCGAATCATCCATGTGAAGGACGGCAAAGTCACCGGATGGAAGATGCGAGAGCTTACTTTGGCGGATTTGAATAAGCCGCCGGCCAAACCGGCGCCGAAAAAATAACGCAGCTTCTTGAAGCCCGTTCGTTTTCGGTTAAGTTTTTCCAACGATTACGAATAAAAGAAATAAAAAAAGGGCGGGATTCAAACCCGCCCTTTTTGTCGCTTGCGAATAAAGCTTAAGCTATTTTCCGATTTTTCCGATTATGTCCTCGGCTTGGGTCATGATATTATTGAAGAGGGTTTTCATAGGCAGAATTTCGTGACAGATGCCTATGCATTGACCGGTGGCGATGATGCCGGCGTCGAGTTTGCCTTCGTGGAAAAGGATGCGAGCCTTGTCGCCGCCGACGACCTCGATCAGTTCCTGAAGCGTGGCGTTCCGGGCGTCGAGTTCGAAGGCCTTCTTGCCGGCCTCGTTCGCCCAGACGCGGTGCGCGGAGTTGACGCATTTCATGACGACGAGCGTATCGGTTTCTTTCGCGTTGATCAGGGCTTCCTTAACGTTCATGTGGATCGGGCATTCATCAGTGAGCAGCAGGCGCGTGCCCATTATGACGCCTTGAGCGCCGAGCGCGAGCATGGCCGCTATGCCGCGTCCGTCCGCAACGCCGCCGCCGCCGATGACCGGCACGTCAACAGCATCGACAACGTTCGGCACGAGCGAGAACGTTCCGATTCCGAGGTTGCCCACCGCGCCGCCGTTTTCGTAGCCGACGACAGTGACGATGTCCGCGCCGACGGCGACCGCTTTCTGCGCGTAACGCGGGCCGACGCATTTGTGAATAAGAACGCAACCGGCTTCCTTGAGCGGCGGGTACAGGCCTTCAGGGGCCTTGTGGCCGGACGTCTCGATTATCTTGACGCCTTCCTCGAGCAGGACTTCGATATATACGCTGTTGTCTATCGGCCGCATCGCGGGAAACATGTTGAGGTTGACCGCGAACGGTTTTTTTGTGAGCGATTTCGTTTTCTGGATTTCGTCGCGGAATTCCTCTTTCGATTTAAAGATGGCGGAGGCGAGAACGCCGCAGCCGCCGGCCTCGCTCATGGCAGCGACGAATTCGCCGTAACTTATCCACATCATCGTGCCGCCGATGATCGGATATTCGATTCCGAGCATTTCTGTGACTTTTGTTTTAATCATTGCGCAGTTCCTTTCGGGCATCAGGTTTCCGGTATTTTAGCGCCTTTAAGGCCGGATGTCGCGAAAAATCTTGTGAGAAATGCCAAAACGAGCGAGGTTTGAAAATGAAAGAAATGATGATGGGGTTGATCAGGCTTCTTTAGCGATGGCTTTGCAGATGCGGCTCTTAAGGTCGGCGGGAAGCGGCGCGCTGCAAACGCATTTGCGTATGGTTCCGCGCAGTTCGTGCTCGAAATCGAATTTGCCGAGGCAATGCGGGCAGGTGGCGAGATGCGTCTGAATAAACCGGCAGGTATCGTCGTCTATAGCCTTGTCGAGATATTCGTGGATAAGGCAGGCGACCCGCTCGCACTCGTTGCTTATGTTACATATTGCTTTGCCGTCGTTAGTCATGTCTACCATGATAATAATATTTTTCCGGGAAGTGTCAACTTAACCAGGATTATTCATCTTTTGGCGGCCTTCTTTTTTATCGGCGGTTCGGGCGCCGGAGCGTTTGATTCCGGGGTTTTGCGCGCTCCGGTCGCGAACGCCGCGAGTGCGGGAATGGCGAACGCGAGGCAGAGCCAGACGATGACATCGCCGAATCTCGTGTACAGAGTGATTTCGGTTTCAGGATAGATATCGCCGAAGAGCGTGTCCTGAACGAATATTTTCGTTTCGGCCACGACGCGGCCGTAGGGGTCGATGATGGCGGAGATGCCGGAGTTGGCGGCCTGAACGACGAAGCGGCGGCTCTCGATCGCGCGCAGGGAGGCTATTGCCGCGTGCTGGTATGTGCCGGGCGTGTCGTAGAACCACGCGTCGTTGGTGATGATGAAGAGGAACTCGGCGCCGCGCCTGACGATCGGGCGCACGATCTGCGGAAACACCGACTCGAAGCAGATCACCGCGCCGAATTTCCCGAATTTCGAATCGAAGACAGTGTACTCCTTGCCTGGGTACGTGTCGTATTCGTAAACCTCGCGCTTGATCCATCTGCCGGCCCAAGGGCTGATTTTTTCAATCTGCGCCCGGAACGGAAATTTCTCGCCGAACGGGACGACCTGAATTTTCCTGTACTCGCCGAGTAGCCCTTTGTCGGGGTCGAACGCTACGACGGAGTTGAAAGACCTGTCTCGTTTGTCCCAGTTGTAAACGCCGGTGACAAGGGAGGCGTTGTAGTATTTCAGGCGCGTGAGCCACGATTCGCGGTTCGGAGTGTCGTTCAGCCAACTGAGCGGAGTGATCGTTTCCGACCAAACTATAATATCAGGATGCTCTTTGGCGACAGCGGCGTCGGTCATCTCAAGGTGTTTCTTAAGCAGGACGCCCATTTCGACGTTTGCGTCTTTTTCGTTCTGGTCGAAGGAGCCCTGAATCAGGGCGAGACGGACAGGGCGCGGGCGCGTTATCTTAATCGGTTGAGAGAGAGAGACGCAGCCGTAAATAATAGAGGCGGCGAGTAACGCGGCTGCGGCGGCGTATGTAGTCATGTCGCTTATAAAATCGTTTTGAAACGGGCTTTGCGGACCCGGAATTTTGTCTTCGCGCTGTTTCGTATATTTCGCGTTTTTCCCGGCCGGAATTATTTTTTTATTCCTGCCGGAAATGAAAGCCGTCAGAGCGGCGAACAGAACAAAATTTATGAGAACTATGAGAAAGGAGATGGAATAGACGCCGCCGACTGCGGCGATTTGGGCGGTGACAAGGTTTTTCGCCTGAGTGTTGGCGAGAGACCACCACGGAAGCGCTAAAGCGCCGTGCGACATAGAGAACTCGAATAGAGTCCAGAGCGCTGCGGGCAGCCAGATGCGGTAAACCGCGGATTTGAGGCGCATCAGCCTGTTTGCGAGCACGGCCCAAGGGATGAAAATGACAGGCAGGACAATCGCGAAAAAAGCGTATCCGAGCGGGGCTGGATAACGAACCACGACAAGCCACCAGAAGAGGGAGGCGAGATAGGCTACGCCGAAGAGGTATCCGCGAAGCGCCGCTCCGCGAATGGTTGCGCCGCTGAGCGACCACAGTAACGGCAGAAGCGCCGCCCACGCCAAAACCGTGATGTTATAGGGCGCGAACGCCGGAATCAGCAGCAGGCCGGAAAGCGGCGCGGCGAGAACGCGCGCCGCTCTGAGACTGAGCGGCTCAGATGGAGGGAAGGCCCCAGCTTGTTCGGGCCGCCTGTTCTTCTTCATATATTTCCAGCACGTTATCCACTCCGAGCGCTTTTATCGATTTCATTATCGACTCGGACGTTATGATGAATTTGACTTCCTGTTTTGTTCTGTTCGTTTTGTATATAAGCGTGACGAGGCTGCCGATGCCGACACTGTCTATGAATTCGACTTTGCAGAGATCGATCAGGATGCGGTCTTCCTTCACTTTCGTGAACATGGCTGAAAGCTCGCTGTGATTCATGTAGTCGAGACTTTTCCCTTTGCAGCGGATTCTGTAATACTCGTCTTCCAGCTTGCCGGCGAAGCTTTCGGACGCCGGCGCGCCGCATTTCGTGCAAAAATTATTCTGAAACTGTATCGGCGATCCGCATTGTCCGCAGAACATGGCGGCCTCCCAATATGTGTTTTGTTTGCGCTGTCATTTATTATGTACCACAAGCGGCTTGCGTTCAACCCGGAACCGGCAATAGAAACCGGATAATAATGGCGGATTCGGGTTGGGCGGCGAGGGGTTTCGGTTTTGTGGCATAGGCTTCGGAAACGCCGGGAGTCCGTTAGCGATTGCCTGGAATGTATTCTCCGACTTTTACGAACGGCGGAACGCCGCCGGGGATTCTAATGGGGATTTCGCGCAGGTCCGGGCGCTCCCACACGCCGGCGATGTATAGTTGCGGCATGTCAACTGGCTGGAGATAGGGGTCGCTTACGGTATACGAGCCGATTTTGCCTGTGAGATATGGTCCGTCGGGGATGAGCGGCGTTTCCTGCAGGAGCGCCGGATCGTATTTCGTGTAAAAAAGCGCATATATGTACGAGTATGGAATGCTTCTGGTGACGACGATCTCTTTATAATTGCTTTTGATTTTCTCTGTTAGCGCGAAGGCTTCCCTGAATCCTGAGTTCCATTCATATGCCGCATATTTCGGATATTCAGTGAAATAGTGATTGATGAATTTTCCCGCGGAGAAGAAATATAGGACGGCGAGGATCAGCGCCGCGACGCTCAATGCCGGCCGCGATGGAAGTTTCTTTAGCGCAAGATCCGCGGCGGCGGCCGCGGCCAAGGCGAAGATGATTTCATAGCAGGGAAGCGCGTTTATGGATCGCGTAGCCTGTGGAAATGCCGAAGCGGTTAACGAGGCTCCGATGGGATACAGCAAAAACCAGCAAAGAAGGAACCGCCGCTCCGGCGCCTTCGAAAAGATGAGCATGAGCAGACCCGCGATCAGGAACGGAATGAAGAACGGCAAAAACGCGCCGTAGCCTTTGACGCGCGCGCGCCATGTTGACATGTCGCCTCTGAAAAAGAGAAAGGAAGGCGAGTAATTGGATAGATAGTTTCTGGCGAAGATCGAGGCGCGCAGCGCCGGCGCGGGGGAGTCGGCAAGTAGCGGAGCCGG
>Ga0172379_10003516_pt1 | contig 24800 bp, 26 predicted proteins | sample GrowelOW334metaG_FD_119756 | JGI IMG/M metagenome (GOLD analysis project Ga0172379, IMG submission 119756) | Groundwater microbial communities from an aquifer near a municipal landfill in Southern Ontario, Canada - Groundwater well OW334 metaG | ecosystem: Environmental > Aquatic > Deep...
ATTACATCAACTATAAAATCAGGATGTTTTTGCTGGAACATATAAAGTTGAAATCCAAGTGAAGAATCTGCAATTCCTGGACAATAGATGGGAATGTTATTTTTTGCAGATTGAAACAAAATAGAATTCTCGTCATTTAACATTAACCCCAATTCATAAATTAACTCAGAAGCAGAGATTCGCTTTTTCTTTTCATAAATCTTGTTTAAAAGTTCATTCATCTTATCTTCAAATTTCATATAACCTGAAGTATGTATCAAAAGATTCCCAACACGATTTTCTCCTTTTTCATGCATCGCAGTATCATCAGCATTAAAATTAGTTATTTCAAAATTTTCCCCAAGAGATTTTATTATGTCTTCTTCAATTGCCCCCGAAGTTGTTACTAAAATATTAGGAATTCTCATATTACAGAGTTGAGCAAAAAATCCCCTTAATCCAGAGGTTACCATATTTGAGGTGAAAGTAAGAAAAATCTTTGCATTCTCTCTTTTCATCTTCAAAGCAATTTTCACTGCTTCAGCAAGTTCTGTCGCTTGATAACCAAGAGAGCCAAAGCTATCAACGAGCTCTTCAGCCGTAATGCCTTCATGCCATAAAAAATCTTTGACTAATTTCATTTTCAAGAAATAAAGCAACGACTATACCTATTGTTTTGGGATTGGAATTGCCAAAATAGTATAATCGCTTTCCATAATTTTTAGAAAAGTTTGACATTTTTAAACCTTCTCTTATCCTCTCAGAAAGTTGTTTTGCATGATAAAAATATTTTTAAAGGAATAAATGGTAACAATAAAATGAATAAATGGATTGAAATCTTATTTGGATTAATTCTTCTGAACGGAGCAATCTTCGCTTGGGGATACAATATCTGGAACTTCGGAGAAGCAGCATTAAACTTCTTCAAAGGCGGATTAGTTTGGATGATAATCTTCATAGGGTTTATTTTTATTGTATTGGGAATAAGCGACCTTAAAGATTAATTAGCTAATAAAAAGATTAATGTCCCTTCTATAATCCCTGCTGTAATTAGAAGAGGAACTATTATTAGTAAAAAGACTCTTAATGAATTAACAAGGAGATTACGAAGAGATTCTGATTTTTTCTTTCGAAAAATAAAGGTTCCTAATTTTATTCCTAATCCTAATGAGATAAAAATTGCAGGCAATTCAAAAACCCCATGTGGTAAAATTTTCCAAAGAGTTGAAATTCCTCCAGATTCTACACTGATTGAAGCTACAAATCCAAGAATATATCCGTTGCCGATTGCACTAAGAATAGGGAAAATGCCAAATACAATCCCAAACAAAATCCCAAACAAGGTGCTTTGAAGATTGTTTAAAATAATGAATTTTATTAATCCAACTTGTGACAGATTTTGAGTTTTCTCAATTATTTCCTTTATTAATTCTGTAATCTCCTTGTAAATTATTTCTGGAACAGGAATAAAATACCCCATTAAAGCAAAGAAGAAGAAGATTCCAATAGCAACATAAATAAATTTTTTAGATTCCACCACATACTTCCAGCTTTTCCTGTATTCCTCCAAAAGATTAAACTCTTTTTTCCTTGCTTTGAATTTCTTTTTCATCTTATCTAAAATAGTTATTAATATATCTTGATTTATTTTTGTATTTTTTCTTTAAGTAAATTCCGTAAATTAATCCAACAATAAATCCTCCGAGATGAGCCGTATTGCCTATGGGCAAATCAACGAATAATCCTATGATCATAAGAGGAATTATCGAAACAATTGGAAGTACCCAAAACGGCATTCCAACATGAAGTGTAATTTTCTGAAGTTTCGAATTGAGAGATATCACAGAAAAGACAGATAAAATTATGTAAAAATTAATCAAGACACTTAAAATATTTAAAAAGGAACTTGATGGAAGCAAAGATTCTAAAATAGTCTGAATAATTATTGCTAACAACGGACCGAGAATAAGATAAACTTTCTTTTTTGGGATTAAAATTGTTAATATCCCCACCAATCCAAATATTGCACCCGAAGCACCAACACCAAGAATAGAAGGATTGCCAAATATTTTTTCTCCAATTCCATATCCAAAAAATACCGAAGACAAAACAAACATTAGTCCTGCAAAAATTCCTGAAATTAAATAAAACCAAATGAACCTTTTTCTCCCGATAATTTTTTCTACGAGAGTTCCCAAAAAGAAAAGAGAAATCATATTAAAAAATAAATGTGCAAAACCCGCATGCATAAACATACTTGTAAGGAAAGTCCAAAAATAAAAATTGTTTATTATCCTAAGAGGGCTTAAAGCGAGGTAGTTTATAAAATCAGGATTAAAATAAATTAAAGCAAAAAATAAGACAAAGCAAATTGCATTTAAAGAAATCAAAATTGAAGTTATATTAAAATTAAATAATCCTCTTACTCTTCGAAATTTGTGCATTTCACTCATCTTTTTTTCTTTTTGGGTTTAGAAACTTTTTTCTTTGCAATTTTAGTTTTAGAATTTTTAGTTTTCTCAATTTTTTTAGCAGGTTCTTTTTTCTTTTTGTCAGAAGCCCTTTGAGCTTTTTTCTTTTCTTTCTCTATTGCTTTCAGCTTGTCTTCTTTCTTGTTTTCTCTCGCTTTCTTTTTTCCAAGTTTTTCTTTTTCAATCTGAACTTCTGCTTCAGTTAATTCCAATTCTTTTTTTAATTTCTCAAGTTCGCGATTGTATTCTTTAATTGCCGGGAGATTGTCCTTCCTAGAAACAATGCTTCCGCATTCATTGCAAGTAAAGTCGTGAAGAAGAGCATTTTCTTGATTGAATTCTATATTACAAGTGTCGCATGAATAGAATTCTTTTGTCTCTCTGCTTTTTATCTGATGGTGAATCTGTTCCATTCTTTTTAAGATTATTTCTCTAAGAAATTCCAAACTTTTTAAAATTTCTATCTTCCAAAAATAAGTATACCATCCTTTTCGCTTGTCTTTTTTCCTTATAAAAGAAACAAGCCCTTGGTCAGAAATTTTATACAAGATATTTCTCGTTTGATTAATAGTCAAATTCAATTTTTTCGCAATGATAAATTCATTGACATATTTTTCCCCGTCGAGCAAATTAACGATTTCTTCGGCTTGCTTACCTGCAATCGAGACAATTATTTCAGTTAGAAGTTTTTTAAGCATAAAATTATTAAAAAGAATCCAAATAAATACCTTTCGGTTCAGTAAAAAGCTATTGTAAAATTCCCCTTTTACTTTCGGTTTCGCAAAGTGAAAACAATTGATAAATTGTCTCATTTTAGGTTCAAAGAACCGATTACAAAAACTTCCTGTTTTTAGTTTCGGTTCCACTTATTTAGGTTCTAAAAAGATTATTTTTGAACTTTCATCAATTTTAAATAAACATTTTTAAACCAATGTTGCATATTATATATTAGAATATAACGATTACAATGGGACTATTCAAAAAAAAAGAGGAAAAGAAAGTAGACATTCCTAAATTGCCAGAACTACCAAGATTGCCAGAATTGCCTGAACTTCCAGATTCAGAAAAAGACTCTGACGAACTGATTTCTCAGCTTCCAAGTTTCCCAAGTAACTCATTAGGGGACAAATTTTCTCAATATAATATCAAAGAAGCAATAAATGGAAGAGAAGAAACAATTGAGGAAAAAGATGCAGGAGAGGATGAAGAATCGATAATGCAAAAACCTTTAGTGAGAAAAGAAAGCAAAAGCGAAGATTATTCAAGATTCGAGAGAGTAAAAGAAACAGAGCCACTTTTCATAAGAATAGACAAATTCGAAGAAGGCTCTAAAAATTTTGAAGAAGTTAAAAAACAAATTTTGGGAATAGAAAAAATGTTTAACGATTTAAAATCTGTAAAAGAAGATGAAGAAAAAGAATTAAAATCATTTGAAGAAGAGATAAGAAAGATAAAAGAAAGAGTTGAAAAAATCGACGATAATGTTTTTTCTAAAATAGGATAATGGCAGAGCAAAATCCAATTTATGTTAAATTAAAATACGAAGAAGGGATAGATTCAAAAAAAGATATTTTGTCAACAGAACTTTCTTTGCTAAATATAATTAAAATAATTCAAAGATATAATTCTATAAGAACAGAAGAATTCAAGGTAAAATCCAGGATATTCAAGGCAGTTAAAGAATTAAATTTAACCATAAGAAAAACCCAGTCCTCGTTCCCTTTCTTAAAAATTCCCTCACAGATAAAAAGAAAAAATAATGAAGATAGGGAAATAATAACTAAGAAGATAGATAGAAATTTAGAATCAGAACTCAAGGAAATTCAAGATAGGCTAATTTTGCTTAATCAAGGAAATTCAAAATAGGCAATTTTTTAAAATAGTTATTCTTATGTGAAATATGATAAATAGAAATGAATTAATAAAAAAATATATTAAATTTTTTAAATCTAAAAATCACAAAGAAATTCAAAATTCGTCTTTAATCCCTGAAAACGACCCTACTGTTTTGTTCACCACAGCAGGAATGCACCCTTTGGTTCCTTATTTGTTAGGACAACCCCATCCTTCGGGGAAAAGGCTTTGCAATGTGCAAAAATGCATAAGAACAGGAGACATAGAAGAAGTGGGGGATACAACACATCATACTTTTTTTGAAATGCTGGGAAACTGGAGTTTGGGAGATTATTTCAAAAAAGAAGCAATTGAATTCAGTTTCGAATTTTTAACAAAAATTTTAAAGATACCAAAAGAAAAACTTTCTGTAACCTGCTTTGAAGGAGATAAACAAATTCCAAAAGATGAAGAAGCAGAAAGAATATGGAAGAATTTAGGGATTAAAAAAATAAAATTTCTCTCAAAAGAGCACAACTGGTGGGGCCCTGCAGGGAAAACAGGACCTTGCGGACCAGATACAGAAATGTTTGTTAATGAAGTTGAAATATGGAACGATGTTTTTATGGAATACAATAAAAATTCAGAAGGAAAATACCAATCTCTGTCTAAAAAAAATGTAGACACTGGAATGGGTGTAGAAAGAGTTATTGCAATTCTTAACGGGTTAAATGACAACTACTTGACAGATTGCTTTCTTCCAATAATAAAAAGAATAGAAAAATTATCTGGAAAAAAATACAAAGAAAATGAAAAAGAGATGAGAATAATCGCAGACCACATTAAAGCTTCTGTTTTCATACTTTCCGACGGAATTGTTCCAGGAAACAAAGAGCAAGGATATATTTTAAGAAGATTAATCAGGAGAGCAGTAAAATATGCCAGAGATTTAGGAATCAAAAAGGTTGCAAAAGAAATTGGAGAATCTGTTTTCGAAATTTATTCTGATTACGAAACTCTTCAAAAAAATAAAAAGAAAATCCTTGAAGAATTAAATAAGGAAGAATTAAAATTTTTAGAGACTTTGGAAAAAGGGATAAATATTTTTGAAAAAATTACAAAAGATAAAAAAGAGATAGATTGTAAGAATTCGTTTTTGTTGTATCAAAGTTATGGATTCCCAATAGAAATGATAGAGGAAGAATGCAGGAAAAGAAAAATAAAATTCTCAAGAGAAAGTTTTGAAAATGAATGCAAAATTCATCAGGAACTTTCAAGAACAGCAACAAAAGGAAAATTCAAATCAGGACTTGCCGATAACTCAGAGCAAACAACAAAATTGCACACTGCAGCCCATTTGCTCTTGGCAGCATTGAGAATGGTTTTAAATGACAAGAATATAATTCAAAGGGGGAGCAATATCACCCCAGAAAGATTAAGATTGGATTTCTCATTCAATAGAGGATTGACTCAAGAAGAGATTAAAAAAACAGAAGAGTTGGTAAATGGAGAAATCCAAAAATCATGCGAAGTAAAAAGGGAAGAGATGTCTCCTCAAGAAGCTAAGAAAAAAGGGGCAGGGGGAATTTTCGATTCTAAATATGGAGACAAAGTTTCTGTTTATACAATTGAAGATTTTTCAAAAGAAATTTGTGCCGGCCCGCATGTAAAAAATACCTGTGAAATAGGAAAATTAAAAATAACAAAAGAAGAATCATCAGGTTCCGGGGTGAGAAGAATTAGAGCAATAGTTGAATAATTTTAATCAAAAGAATATTCATTAGGATTTTTTAGCCCATATTTTTTTGTTAGTTTTTTAAATTGAAGATGTTGAATAAAGTTTATTGTTTCAAATTCTTTTGCTCTTTCCCTTATTGAATCCAAAATAAAAAAATCCCTGCTCTCATAAAAATCACTTTGCTCTCCAAAGGTTAAATTCCCAAGAATAGGAATTATTTCTGGTATGGAAATAAGTTGCCCAATTTGAGTATATTCTGTTTTATAATCTGTAATTATTGACGGCCCAGTTGTTTCTACGAAACAATATCCCGTATTATTCAAACTTTTTTCTTCTGGGCATCTAATTCCAACAGCTTCGTGATTTTCTGTTTTGTAATAAATGAAAGCACTGTCATATCCAATTTCTCTAAGAAGAAAGATTAAGAGTTCTGATTTTTCACCACAAACCCCTTCCATATCGTAAAGAACTTCATAAGGATAACGAGAATATTCTAAACTAATCCCTCCAAATCTTAAAGTTTTATTTGAATTTCCAAATGGAATATTTTGCACAATGCTAATGGCGATTCTCGCTTGGTCATCTTTATTTTTTGCTAAATTTTGTATTTCCACAACAAGAGGGAGCAAAAGTTCTCTTTGAAAACTATCATCCAAACTTCTCAGCTTAAAAGTTAAGAGAATTAAATCTTCATCGGGGGCATCCTTAATAAAACGAGAGAGTTTAGAAAAATAATCATATAATTTTTTATAAACGGTAAAATTAATTTGCCCATTTTTTCCATTTAAGGTATAAGGCAGAACAATTTCCTTTGAACCAATTTGATAGATTGAAAGGCAATTATCCCCATTAATTTCTGAAAATTCAGAGCATCCGCAGAAAGAAGCATTTTCTATTAAATTCCCTTTCAAGCAAAAATAAGGTTTTATCTTTGAACATTCATTATGATTTGTTCCATCATTGCAAGTTCTAACTGCATTCTCGAAAATAAAAAAAATCAAAACAATAAAGATTATAGAAATTGCAAAGATAAATATCCCGCTAAAACTCCCTTTTTTATTCATTAATTAAAAAGTTTTGAGAATTATAAAAAGGTATCTAAGTTTTTATTCTTCCGTTAAACTATTCTAAATAAACTGCAGGTTTTCCGGGCTTTGCTTTTTTTGATTTGTTTTCGGGGTCATATTTATCTTTGTCATTTACTGCATAAACTGAAACTTCAAGATTAGTTCTCTTTTTTATTGTCTCAATATATTCTTTGTAAATTTCTTTCTCATTTGGAAGGGAATAAATGAAAACCTTTTTCTTTCCAATGACAATTTTCAAGATATTATTTATGTCATTGATGAGATTATCAATAGATTTTTCCTGTTCTCCCAATTTCTCGTTTATTTTTTTCTCATCAAATTCTGGCCATTTTTCCAAACTAATAAAAGATTTATTTCCTAATTTTTCCCAAAGTTCCTCTGTAATATGGGGGCAAAAAGGAGAAATTAATTTCACTATTTTTTCCAAATCTTTTTTGGATATTTCTTTTTCCTCACAAGCAGAATCAACAAGTTGCCTTAATTTGATTATTGCAAGATTGTATTGCATCTCTTCGATATCTTTTGTTATTTCTTTAATGGATTTATTAATTTTGCTTTCAATCTTTTCAGAGGATTTTCCTTTTTTTATTTCTAAAACAAAATTAAAGAATTTAATTATGAATTTGTGCATGCTTTCAATTCCAGTATCGCTCCAAGAAGAATCCTTATCTGGTGAAGCAACAGAAACTAAAAAAATTCTAAGGGTATCAGCACTATATTTTTTAATTACATTTAAAGGGTCAATTACATTTCCCCTTGATTTTGACATAACAACTCCATCGGCACCATGGACCATTCCTTGATTAAATAAATTATAAGTTGGCTCATCTAAATCAGTCAATCCTAAATCTCTCAAAAATTTAGTATAAAATCTAAAGTAAATCAAATGCATGCATGCATGTTCTGCTCCTCCAATGTACAAATCGATAGGCATCCAGTATTTTGCTTTCTTCTTGTCAAAAATTTCTTTTTTATTTTTGCTATCACAATATCTAAAAAAATACCATGAAGAATTTACAAAAGTATCCATAGTATTAGTTTCCCTTTTCCCTTTGCCTCCGCATTTCGGGCATTTAACTTCTGTAAATTTTTTATAATCAATAAGAGGATTTCTTTCGCTTGTAAATTTAATTTCTTCAGGAAGGACAACAGGCAAATCTTTTTCAGGGACAGGAACAATTCCGCATTTATCGCAATAAATAATTGGAATAGGTGTTCCCCAAAATCTCTGACGAGAAATCAGCCAATCTCTTAATTTGTAATTAACAACTTTCCTTCCTAGCTTTTTTTCTTCTAGAAATTTAGTAATATGCTCTTTAGCTTCATTACTATCCAGTCCATTAAAGTCTCCAGAGTTTATTAAAATCCCATTTCCAGGATAAGGAATTGTTGTTTCTTTTGATTTAATCACTTCTTTTATTTTTATTCCATATTTTTTTGCAAAATCAAAATCTCTTGCATCGTGTGCAGGAACAGCCATCACCATTCCGCTTCCATAATCAGCAACGACAAAATTTCCTGCATAAACAGGAATTTTCTCATTATTCATTGGATTAATAGCATAACTTCCAGTAAAAACTCCCTCCTTCTCCAAATCACCAAAATCTTTTTCTGAAGTCGATTTCAATTTTTTCAGAAATTTTTCAACATCTTTTTTCTGTTCGGAAGCAACTAATTCAAATAATTTAGGATGCTGTGCTGAAACAACTACAAAAGTAACTCCAAAAATAGTATCAGGACGAGTTGTAAATACAGCCCATTTCTTTCCATTGATTTTAAAATCAATTTCCGTCCCATTTGATTTTCCAATCCAATTTCTCTGCATAGATTTAATTCTTTCTGGCCAATTTTTAAGATTATTAATTCCTTCATAAAGTTCGTCAGCATAATCTGTTGTTTTGAAAAACCATTGCTCAAGATGTCTAATCTCCACATTTGTATCTTTATGCACCCAGCATTTTCCGTCGTGAACCTGTTCATTTGCCAAAACTCCATTGCATTTCTCACACCAATTGACAGGAGCAACTTTTTTGAAAGCCAATCCCTTTTCAAACATTTTTAAAAAAATCCACTGATCCCATTTGTAATAATCAGGTTTGTGTGTTTCAACCATTCTTGTCCAATCGTAAGTTAAACCCAAAGCTTTCTGTTGAACAATAAAATTTGCAATTGCTTCTTCAGTGTATTTTTTTGGATGAGATTTATTTTTTACTGCCGCATTTTCAGCAGGCAAGCCAAAAGAATCAAAACCCATAGGATGAAGAACATTAAATCCGTTCATGATTTTAAATCTTGCAAAAATATCTCCAAGGATATAGTTAAAAGCGTGCCCAATATGAAGTCCGCTTCCAGAAGGATAAGGATACATTTCAGCAAGGTAAAATTTTTTCTTTCGTTCTCGTTTAGAGGAGGATGCCTGAAAATTTTTTTCGGAGCTTTTCGAATTTTCACTAACCTCAAATATCTTTTCCTTTTCCCATTTCTTCTGCCATTTCCTTTCTATCTTTGCAAAATCAAATTCCATTGGGAAATGAAGGATAATAAACTTTTAAATATTCTTCTTTACTATGGGAAGCATGGAAAAAATAAAAGCATATCTTCTGGGAGAGATAATTTCCAGCACAGATTCTGAGGCATATTCCCTTTATGAAAAAAGCAGATTTGGGGAAACAAGCGATGACAGAGTACAATATTCCTTAACAGAATCTTTATACTTATTAGAAAAAGGAAAAATGGATATTTTTTCAAATAATAAGAAATTAACAAAAAAAGAGTTCTTGGAAAAATGCAGGAGAATAGATAAGAAAATACAAATCAAATATCCTGTCTTCAAAGATTTAAGAGACAAAGGACATGTTGTTAAAACTGCATTGAAGTTCGGTGCAGATTTTCGAGTTTATGAAAAAGGAGCAAAATTAGGGGAAGAGCACGCAAAATGGATTGTCTTCACAGACCACGAATCACAAAGATTGACATGGCACGAATTTTCTGCAAAAAACAGAGTAGCACATTCGACAAAAAAGAATTTGCTTTTAGCGATTGTTGATGAAGAAGGGGACATTAGCTATTATGAAGTTAAGTGGGTTAAGCCATAAGATGAGATTTCGAATTAAATTTAAAATTGATTCTAAAATAGAAGCAAAAAATATTCCTTTAATCGTTGGACTCGGAGGATATAAAATGCTGACAAAAGAAGCTTATAACTTGTTTGATAATAAAACAAAACGACAATTATATCCCGAAGTTTTAAAACTACATAGAAAATACAAAAGAGAGCTACTTACGAAAAAAGAATTAATTGAAAAAGACTGGAGAAAAATTGAAGAAAGATATTTTTTAGAATTGCATAAAATTGGTTTATCCGTTAATTTGAATAAATCGGTATATCTCTCTCCATCAATTCAAGAGGATATTACAGATGTTATTAGTAGAAAAAATTGTTTTATTAATTTTAGAGAAGAAAAATCAATAATTAATTATATTGTTATGCATGAAATTACACATTTGTATTATTCCGATTATATTTCTAATAATAATATTTCTGAAGCAGGGAAGTCTCCGTTAATGGAAGGGGTAGATCATTTAATTTTGTTTAAATCTCCAATAAAAAATTTAGTTAACAGCACAACTAAATACGAAAAGTTAGGCTTTGTAAAATCAAATCCAAAATTTATGAAAGAATTAGAAAAAATCTGGGAAAAAAGGAAAAATTTTGAATCTTTCCTTGGAGAAGCAATTAAAGTTCAAAGAAGATACAAAAACATAAAGATTTGTTAATAGAGTATAACAAATTTTATTAATCATCCAAACATTCCTAAAATATGCCACAAGATGCTGCACAAATAAGAGAGAGAATAATTTCTTGGATTAATTCTAATGGACCAAGTTTGCCAGTTCAAATAGCAAAAGCAACAGGAATGGATATACTTTTTTCTTCAGCATTTCTCTCTGAATTATTTAATGACAAAGAAATAAAAATGAGTTATCTTAGGGTAGGGAGTTCTCCTTTGTATTTCATTTCAGGGCAAGAATCTCAATTAGAGAGATATTCTCAATATTTGAAGAGCAAGGAAAAAGAAGCATATCTTATTTTAAAAGAAAAAAATATTTTAAGAGATTCTGAACAGCAGCCTGCAATCAGAGTTGCATTAAGAGAAATAAAAGATTTTGCAATTCCCTTTGAAAAAAATGAAGAAGTTTTTTGGAGATATTTTTTGATTGAAGAACCTCAGGAAATTAAAATTACCGAAGAGAAAATTGAAGAACCAAAAACTGAAGAAATAAAATTTGAGAAAATACTTGAAGAAAAGATTCCAGAGGCAAAAAAAGAAGTTCTCCCAAAAGAAAAAGTTCAGAAAAAACCAAAAGAAGAGAAAAAACCAAAAAAACAAGCCAATAAAAATGAGAAAAAAGACGATAATTTCTTTAATAAAATAAAAGAGTATCTATCAAAGAAAGGGATTGAAATTCTGGATATAAAAGATTTCAAGAATAATCAAGCAATTTTGAAGGTGAAAAAAGGAGACAACAGCGAAGAATTATTTTTTGCATTTAACAAGAAAAAAATTACAGAAAAGGAAATTTTAGATGCAAATAAAAAAGCCTCTGAAGTGGGATTGCCTTATAGCATACTTTCTTTGGGAGAAACAACCAAAAAGATGAGTGACTTAATTTCAGCAATAAAAAATCTTTCTAATTTAAGCAAGATAGAATAAAAAAATTTAATCTGGGAGAAGAGAATTGTTCAATTCTACTAAACTTTTTAAATAATTTTTCCCTTTTTCTCCTAATTGAATAATAGAATCTTCACAAAAGGTTATGTGATATTTTTCTTCAGGAAGAGATGAACTAGTAATTGAAAAAATTTCTAAAGATAATTCATATAAATTTAATGATTTTGAAAAAGTAGTTACGGGCATTATACAATTAGGTTCATTTTTTAACCATTCCCCAATAGATAATTGAAAATAAGGCACTTGTGGTTTATTTGGATGATTAAAAGCTAAAAATTTTTTATCCCAATAACTAACATGTAACAATTTTTCTTCCATTTTTTAATTGATTATTTATTATTTAAAAGGATTTATATTATCAGATATAATCTTTAATTAGTAAAATTCTCTAATAAAAACCTTTAAATAAGTAAAAAATAGAAAAATAAGATGGGTAAAACAAAATCAAAATCGATAAGAAAATCAGCAAAAGTATTGAATAGTTCAGGAGTAAAATTCAATGAAAGCTTTGAAAAAAATAAAAAAATACTTACTGGTTTAACTCTTAGCAAAAAATTGAGAAACCAAATGGCAGGATTGTTTACGAGAACAAAAAGGCAAGAAATGGCAAAACAAGAAGCAGAAAAAGCCCCAAAAAAAAGATTTCCCTAATTAGTTCTAAGCAGATAAATTGCAAGTAAAGCCTTTTAAATTATCTTTTTCTAATCTGTTTTATGACTGTATAGCTTAGTGGTAAAGCACTGCTCTCATAAGGCAGGGACCCCGAGTTCAAATCTCGGTACAGTCATAACCTCATTCAAAATGAATATCCCAAAAAAATTGATTGAATTTCTTGAAAAGAATAAAAAAATTCCATTTGTATTCTCAATTATTGCATTAATAACAATGACTTATTTCTCCAGCATTCCAGGAAATACATTAAGTTTCAAATCAATTTGGCCTTCTGTAATTTATCATTTTTCTATCTTTGCAGGGTTTGCCTTTTTCTTTTTAGCAACAATAACAAAAAACAAATTAAAAATAAAAACAATTTTGACAGTAGGAGTAATATCTCTGATAGTTTCTATATTGGATGAAATCCATCAATCATTTGTCCCCTTAAGAAGCCCAAGCATTTTTGATATTTTAATAGATATGACCGGAGTTTTATTTTCCATAATAATTTATGTGTTAATTAAAAAATCAAAATAAATTAAATTAATTTTATTATTTTTTCAGCGAGCCAATCCTTACACGTGCCTTACGGCACGTACCCCAAGCCCCGAATTCTGATTAGAAGGATACTCATTGCAACTCAGGATAGTCCTGTCGGAACAGGCAAGGAAACTCGCGACGGAATTATTATCTTTCATTGGAGCCCAATAGTATAAATCTCCTGATTTAACGTTTTTAGAAGGCAATCCTTGCGAGGTATGATTATTTTCTATATAATCTTCCAATGAAATTCTTTTATTTTGTATTAAAGTATCTCTATCTAATTCTCTTTTTATTGGAATTATTTTTCCGTCTTTGTCAAAAATATGAGAATGTAAAAATAATTCTCCATTTTCTACTTTAAAATCAGCATCAATCCATTCTGATCTCCATGGACTTCTTGCTTCCGTTATATCCTTATATACTTCTGGGAGATTAGTCTGAGCATATTTTAAAAATTCAACAAATTCTAAAGGATTTAGCATCTTTTCATTATTTGTGTGAAGAAGATTATGACATTCTGGCTTATCCTTTCCAAAATGAATTCTTTCTTTTGCTACATACAAATCTATTGAAGGGACATAATCAAAATCAGTTGTATCCTTTCCTGTTTGTTGTATAATCGGCTTATCACTTTGAACCTCTATCTTTGGCTCAGTAAAACTTTTTTCAATTGTATTTGGATTTAATTTATAAATTGAATTTAAAGGAGTAATTAAATGATTATCCTCAACAATGGTTTGACAAACACTTTTTATTATTTCTTCATCATATCCAAATTCTTTTCCTTCTTCTCTTAAATAAGAAATTAATTCTCTTTCTGCAAATTCGGTTTGTCTAGGTTGTCCTTTTTTTGGTAAATCTCTTCTCCAAACTGCCTCGTACCAAGCACTTGTTAAATTAGTTGCAATTGGAATAACTGCAGGAAGAACAAAGCTCTTATTTCCAAAAAAATAATTTACTCCGGCAGATGCTCCCCCTGCGCCAAGAAGAAGAGTGTGTATCCTACCAATATCATCAGGATTATGAATAATTCTTTTAAAAGTAGGATACGCCAACATTCTCCCAATTGCTTGAATAGTTGCTAAAGTAATTTCTCCAAGCCTCTCTAAATTCTTTCCCATTCATTTTCAAGATTCCTGTCTTTTTTAAATCTTATGATTGTTACTATTACAGAATGATTATTTTACTAATTTCCCCGCTTTCTCAAAACTAATTTCTTCATTAATTAATTTTTTTAAAGTTTCTTTTAATTCAGAAATTTTAACTCGAATTTGACTTGTTGTATCTCTGTCTCTTATTGTTACATCTTTGTTTTTTAGAGAATCTTCGTCAATAGTTATGCAAAAAGGAGTTCCTATTTCATCGTTTCTTGCATATCTTCTTCCTATACTCCCTGATTTATCATAAGTAACAAACCATTCTTTTTTTAAGTCATTATAAATTTCTAAACTTATTTTTTCAAATTCTTCTTTTTTTACAATTGGGAAAATTGCCGCTTTAATTGGAGAAAGAAATCTGGGAATTTTTAATATAACATTGTCTCTCTCCTTGTTATAATTGTAGGCTTTTGTTAAAATTGCTAAAAATATTCTTTCTATCCCAATTGTAGGTTCTATTACTTTTGGAATTATTTTATTCTTATATTTCTCATCAAATATTTCCATGCTTTGCTTGCTTTCATTTTGGTGTTGAGTTAAATCATATTGCCCTCTATTTGCATTTCCCCCCAATTCTTTTGAACCAAAAGGATATTCATAATCTAAATCAAATGTAGCAGAACTATAATGACTCAATTCCTCTTTAGTGTGTTCTCTTATTTTTATTTCAGTAAGATTCATTTTTTTGAGCCACAAAATTTGTTCAGCCAACCAATAAGCATGCCATTCTTCTAATTTTTTTCTTGCAATTAACTCTTTCATTTTAACTTTCTTTAAAGTAGAACTCCCTTGCTTCTGCGTTTCCTCATCCAAAAAGTTGAATTCTACTTCCAAATGGATTGAATCAAGCAAGTCGCAAGTTTTTTCTTCTGGATTTATAAAAAATTCAAATTCTCCTATATGAAATTCTCTACTTCTAAATAAAAAATCTCTTGGAGCAATTTCATTTCTAAAACAAGTGCCTATTTGAGCAATACCAAATGGCAATTGCATTCTTGAGGTTTGTTGAATTAATTTGAAATCTAAAAACATCCCTTGAGCGGTTTCTCCTCTAAGATAAGCATCCTCTGCATTTAATGCCCCGACTTTTGTTTTGAACATCAAACTAAATTCCCCTTGAATTTCCCAATCAGGATTTTCTTTTTTAAATATCTCGACTTCACTTTTGTCTATCTTCATAGCTTGTTTAGTTTTTTTGTTGATTACTGCAACATCACTAAAATTTGCGATATGGCCAGAAGCTTTCCATGTTTTTGGATGAGAGATAATACTTGCATCTAAACCCACCATATTTTCTTTTTCACGTACAAAAAAATTCCACCATTCTTTTTTAATATTATTAAATAATTCAACTCCTAATGGACCTAAATCCCAAAAACCAGTTATTCCTCCGTAGATATCTGAACTTCTAAAAACAAATCCTTTTGCTTTGCAAAAATTAGCTAGTTCTTCTATTGTTATTTTTTTGCTGTCCATTTTAACTTCTTCCTTTTCTTTCTCTTTTTTTATAATTGTTTCTTTTTCAATTAGGTTCTGTTCTTTATTTTTTTCCATTTCTTTTATTATTTCTTTAGCTTTTTTATCTGCTTCTTTTTTCGTTTTCCCAAGATAAGCCAAACTTTTTGTTTTAATTTTCCCATCAATCCTTTTGTTTTCATTGAGATAGTAATAATCGTTTCCGTTTATTGTTTTCTTGACAACAAAAGCCATAAATAAACTTAGGCACTACAAAGTATTTAAATTTTGCGAGTAGAGGTTTTCAGTTTTAAACAAATCAATTCAATCGTTAAATCAAAGCGAGCTCAAAATAGGAAATTTTGGCTAATGCTTTTTTCATTTCATTCAAAAAGCGGAGGGCCGAGGTTTTCAGTTTAACAGAATATGTTTAAAATTTAAACTGAAAGCGAACTCAAAACAGGAAGTTTTGGTAACGCTTTTCTCAATCCTTCAAAAAGCGGAGGGCCGAGGCTTTGTCTTTGACGGCTATATTATGAAACTCAAAGCCAAAGCGGAGGGTGGGAATCGAACCCACGAATATTCGCTCTGCAGGCGAATGCGGTAACCACTGCGCCACCTCCGCATATGTCTAATCTCTGTTTAAGTGCAGTATGGGGGATATAAAATCCTTTCGTTCTCCAAAGATTATATTTTGTTATGTTTTTTAAACTAGTAAATCCTATTGTAATTATCCATAAATTCAACATTTTTTCTCCACTTATTTGAATAGCAAAAGTTCTATCAGAAGAAGGTTTTTTGACATATACTAAAAATCCTTCTGATTCTAAAAAGGATTTTATTTGATTTACTAAAATAGGACTAGAAGACTTGATTTCCAATCTTGGATAAAAAGGATATTTCCCTTTTTTACTATGAGAAAAATATAAACATCCATCTGCTTCAAATAACCCCCTTATAATGTTAATTAAAATCTCTCTTTTTAACAAATTATCTGGTATTTTAATTGTAAATGTTTTTTTACCTTTAGGTAACCCTAATGAAATAAGTTTTTCAACAAAATCTTTATTATTAAATTGAATTCTTAAAGCCGAACTATTTTTTTCTTTTTTTATAAATTTTATCGGTTTCTTACCTGTTTCTTTAATCAAAAACTCATGAATTTTATCAAAATAATCGTAATCTTCACGAATATTTCCAACCATTTCTAATCTGTAAACTCCTCTTAATTTATTATAATAAATATTTCCATCTCCAATGATAAATCCAATTAATTCATAAATATCCCTTAGGTATAATAAGAACTAAAGTTTTTATTTTTTATCTTCAGATTTGAAAGATAACCCTTCTGCTTCTCTAATTATCCCCTTTCGCTTAATAGGAATTTTTTCCTTTTCTGATAATTTAAAATAATTCAGTACTTTCTTTTTTCTTAAAAAAATTGGGAGTTTTGAAGTTATACAAGGCCCTCCAATGCATCCTCCTTTGCAGAAAGTTACATCCAAAAATCGAATACTCTTTTCAGGATTTTCTAAAAACTTTCCAACTTTATCCATTCCATCAATAATTTTAGTTTCTCCTCGTTTTAGGACATTTTTCAAATTAGCAGTTTTAGACAATCCTCCAGAAAGAGGATAAATTTTTGTGTAATCGTTATAGAATTTATCAAAGAAAATCTCTTTCTTCTCATATCTTTTCCTTGTTAATCTGTTCTCTTCTAAAATTTCTTGAAGTTCTCTGTAATCAATAACATAATCTATCTCCTTTGAAGATTGTGCTTCTACTTTTTTAAAATTACAAGGAGAAATAAAAACTATCTTGTAGTTAGGATAAGTCTTCTTACATACTTTTGCCATTGCAACCATTGGGCTATCAACAAAAATTAAATTTTTTTTATAATTTGGATATTTTGATTTTATAGTTTCAACAATTCCAGGGCAAACACTGGAGATAACTAACTCTTTTGAACTTTCTAATTTTTCATGATAATTCCTGTTAATCATCTTTGCCCCAAATGTTAATTCAACAACTTTGTCAAAACCCAAATCTTTCAATTGAAGGATAATTCTTGGATATGAAAAGTCAACTACAAAGCTCGGAGCCAGCATTACAAGGTATTTTCCCTTTAAAGGGAATTTTAATTTGCCATCACTCTTTTTCATTTTATAAATTTTACAAGAATGCAAAACTTTTAAAGGTTATCAAACGAAATATTTGTAAGCCTCGGTAGCTCAGCCTGGATAGAGCACTAGCCTTCTAAGCTAGGGGTCGCAGGTTCAAATCCTGTCCGGGGCGTTGAATTAAAAAAATTGATAATTCTTAAATTTCAACAATATCCAAATCTTTTGCTAAACTAGAATTCTTAAAAACTTGTTTTGCAGTATCTAAAATCTTTTTGGGATTTTTAGAATATCTTTGGCTTATATGAGTTAAAATTAATTTTTCAGAATTTGATTTCTTTGCAATTTCTGCAGATTGTTTTGAAGTAAGATGATGATATTCTTTTGCCTGTTCTTCTAATTCTTCCCCAAAAGTAGATTCACAAATCAGCAAATCAGAGTTCTTTACAAAAGGGATTATTTCCTTATTGAAAGAAGTATCAAAAACAAAAGATATTTTCTTCCCTTCTTCTTTGTAAGTCAAATTTTTTGCCAAATATTTCTTTCCATTAAAAATAATATCTTTCCCTTTTTTTAATTCTTGAATAATTGCTCCCTTAATCCCAGTTTTTTCTAATTTGCCCTTGTCAATTCTCAAGTTGTCTTTTTTAACAAAGGAGTAAGCATTGCAAGGAATTCCATGAGTCATTTTTTTTGCTTCAATGCAGAAATCATCATTCTCAAAAAATTTGTTCTCAACTTCCTTAACCTCAATATTAAATTTTCCTTGAAAGATAAATGTCTTGAATATTTGATTCATAAATTCTTTTGTTCCTTTAGGTCCGTAAATAAAGAGAGTTTTATTGTAATCACTAAAATTTAAAGTCTGCAATAATCCCGGAATCCCAAGAACATGATCTCCGTGCCAATGAGTAATTAAAAGTCGAGTCACTTTGCAAGGATTTAATCCTGCTTTTCGAAATTGCCTCTGTGTCCCTTCTCCGCAATCAACAAGGATATTTTCATCTTTGTAATTAAGCAAGATAGAAGTGTGATTTCTTTCTGCACTCGGAACTGCGTCTGATGTTCCCAAAAAAGTTATTTTAATCATAAGTATACAAACAAAAAAACATTTATATAACTTTCAATTTGGAAAAGGAATAAAAAATTTAAAATTATCTAACAATAGAATCAACTTGGTTAATCTGCTTTAAAACTTTTCCAACAAAATCTAATCTTGCTTCTAAAGGAAGCCCTTTCCAAGCAGTCATTTCTTTAGAATTTGGCGAGTGATAATGATGGGGAGAACTAAGAAAAGCTATTATTTTTTCATTTGCTTCCTCGGAGGTTTTAGCTACAACCGCATAGAATCCACTATTGCTGTCTGAACCAGTATCATACGACCTAAATGCTTGAGATAAATAAATTTTATCTTTCATAAAAAAAAGAAGATTAATCAGTTTAAATAAACAATTGTATAAGAAAATATATTTTCAAGAAGGAAGTAAGAAAAATCAATTGATAATTAAGCAAAAAAACATTTATATAACTTACCAGTAAACAACGTTCTTACAAAGTTCAAAAAAAGCTTTTATTTTTTTAATGCAGTTGATGCAGGAGAAATACAAATTATAGTATCTCCTCTCAAGAAAGTCAATCCTAAGTTTCTCTTTACTTCGCCATTTTGCATCTCTTTGATGTTATCCAATACCAAATTAATATGGATATCAAAAGCTAGTAAAGTACCTACGAATTGCTTGTCCCCTTTTAAGTAAACCAAAACTTCTTTTCCTTTTGAGACATTCAGTAAATCCAAAGGTCTTTCAATTCCGCTAACCATAAATTAATTCATTGTAAATTGTTTATAAAAGTTTCGTAAGCAAAATTCAACATTCAAAAAAGAAATTTTTAATCTTCAAAAATGACGAATATGAGCAAAAAAATGTAACAGGCTTTGTAAATTAAGTGCCTCTTGTAAAAAAAGTAGCGAATTTAATCCTATCTAAATCTTTAAAAGATAATCCTTATTTTCATAAAAATGTTTGAAGTAGTAAATCTTATACTTTCTATTCTTACTTTTATAACTTTGGTTATCTATGCATATTTCACTTATCTTATAGCTAAAGATGTCTATGAACCATTTGTTTCATTCATGTTTAATCAGATTCCAATTTCTCCATCTTCCCCTTCTCCATCACATTTAGGATTTAATATGATAAATAAAAGTAAAGTTGAGGTAGAAGTCTTTGGGAAGTTATGGTCTAAAATAGGGGGAGAGTTGTTTGAATTTAATGGGGGCTTCTATGGAAATGGACACCCTTGGATTCTCCAACCATTTACTGAAGGTCATGGTCATTTTGAATTGCAAGAAATAATCAACAAAAAAAGCATTAAATTAAAGGATTTCCTAAAGAAGAAAAAGATTTCTCAATTAGAGTTTTTATTCCAAATAAAATATAGGAAAGTTGGGGGGATTAAATGGAAAAAAACCTTACCACAAAAATTTATTTATAATTTTGATGATAAACTCTTTTGGTTAAATGTATAATCTTAATCTATATACTCTATCACCATAATTTATTTCTTTCCCAAGTCTTTTTTTATCAAACCCTCAACGTAATCAGAATATTTCATTTTTTTGTCAAGACATTTATGCTTTGCTTCAATCCAAAGTTCAGGGTTAATCTTGAGACTAATTGTCTCTTTTTGTTCACTCATTGAAAAAGGAGTATAAAGTAGTATATATATTTATCCATATAGAAACATTTATATAGGTATAGTAATATATATTACTATATTACAAATGGAACAGGAAAAATCATACAAACAAATGAGCAGAGAAGAACGAGGAGAAGATATAGTGAATAGATTCAAAATAGTAAAAACCCCAAGAGGATGGAGAGTTCCTTCTACTTCTCATGCAGGAAATTCTTATCTTGTTACCTTCAATGGACATGAGCCCAAATGTAATTGTGCAGATTGCGAATTAAGAAAAAAGAAGTGTAAGCATATCCATGCAGTTGAATTTTATATTAAGAAAGAAATAGATGAAGAAGGAAAGATAACCCAAACAAAAGGGGTTAAGATAACTTACTCTCAAAATTGGAAAGCATACGATAAAGCACAGACAAATGAAAAATTAATTTTTATGAAGTTGTTAAAAGATTTGTGTGAAAATGTAGAACAACCAAAATATAAATTTGGAAGACCAACTCTTCCTATTTCAGAAATGTTATTTGCTTCTGCATTAAAAGTTTATTCTACCTTTTCATTAAGAAGATTTATATCTGATATGAAAATCGCTCAAGTAATGAATATGGTTGATGTTGTTCCTAACTTTATGACAATTAGTAATTTTATGAATAAAGAAGAATTAACTAATATTCTAAAAGAATTAATTTCAATTAGTGCAAGTCCATTAAGAGAAGTTGAAACAGATTTTGCAGTTGATTCTTCAGGATTTTCTACTTCACGATTCGCTCGTTGGTATGATACAAAATGGGGAAAGGAAAGAAAGTTCAAAGTATGGATTAAAGCACATTTAATTTCTGGAGTAAAAACAAATATTATAACTGGTTGCGAAGTTACAGAGGCAGATTGCCATGATAGTCCACAATTATCTCACTTAGTCGAAGAGACAGCTAAGAACTTTAAGGTGAGCGAGGTAAGTTGTGACAAGGCTTATAGTTCTCGAATGAACTTAGAGCTGATAGAGAATGCTGGTGCTGTCCCATACATTCCATTCAAGAAAAATACTTCTGGAAAGAGAGTAAAAAATAGAACTCTTGGAACATGGGGGAGAATGTATCATTATTTTATGTATAAGCACGAAGAATTTCTTGAACACTATCATAAGAGAAGTAATGCAGAAACGGTTTTCTCTTCTATGAAAGCTAAATTCAAAGATAATCTAAGAAGTAAAGGAAAGACTGCACAAATTAATGAATTACTTTTGAAAGTTCTTTGTTATAATATTTGTGTTGTAATACAAGAAATATCTGAATTAGGAATTAAAGGGGAATTTGTTGTGGAGGACAAGGGATGAAACCAAAATGTTGCTACCGCACAATGCTGGGATATACTTTTAAGGATAAAAGTCATAAGAATTTTATGAGTAAAGGGATAATTAGACAATCGGAAGTTCATGCATATGCTCATATAATTAAGGAGTTAACTGAAAAAAAGGGATGGACTAAAAGTCAAATTTATACTCAAGGAGAATGTTTGAAACATTCAGAAATAAAAAAATATCTTGGACAAACTAAGCCAGAGAATATAGTAGAAATTAATGAAAAAGTTTTTTATGTTATTGAAAGTAAGAATGAAAGAAAAAAGATTGATTTAGCATTAAAAGAAGCAAGAGAAGATTATGCTAACAAAATAAATAATAGTAATAAACTAAAAGTTTTATTTATAACAGGCGTTGCAGGTAATAACGAAGAAGGTTTCATAGCTAAGAGCCAATTTTTTCAAGAGGGCAAGTGGGAAGATATTACCGAGAATAATATTGCAATAACGGGTTTACTCTCGAAGAAACAAGTTGAAGATATCTTAGAACAAAAAACAGCAAAATTAAAAGATGTTGAAATTACCGAAGATGAGTTTTTAGAAACTGCTGAGAACATCAATGAAATTTTACATGAAAACTCTATTAACAAAGATTATAGGGCAAGATTTATTTCAGCACTACTCTTAGCCATGTCTGACGGTAAAGATATAGATATAAGTTATGACTGTTCTGTATTAATTGAAAACATAAATTCAAGAGTAAAAAATATTTTAAAACAACACGATAAATTAAATTTTGCAAATTTTATAAAAATTGATGAACCATCAAGTTCAGATAACCACATAAAAGTTAAAGAAGCTATTAAAAGAACTTATCAGGAACTTCTTGGATTAAATATTCGTTCTGCGATGAATTCTGGAAAAGATGTTTTAGGCAAATTTTATGAAGTATTCTTAAAGTATGGGAATGGAGCAAAAGATATTGGGATTGTTTTAACTCCAAGACATATAACTCACTTTGCCTCCTCCGTATTAGATATAACTCATAAAGATTTAGTATTTGACCCTGCATGCGGAACTGGTGGTTTTTTAGTATCTGCTTATGATGAAGTTAGAAGAAAAAATCCTTCTGAAAAGGATTTTATTAATTTTAAGAAATATGGTTTATATGGTGTTGAGGAACAAGACCCAATAATCGCATTAGCGATAGTAAATATGATTTTTAGAGGAGATGGTAAAAATAATATGATTGAAGGAAATTGTTTTAAAAAATGGTTAAATGCTAAAACAGAAGGAAAGACTTTTTATGCAGAATATTTGAGTGAAGATAAAGAGGACAGAATTCCTCCAATAACTAAAGTTATGATGAACCCTCCATTTGCATTAAAAAAAGGAAATGAAAAAGAGTATAAATTTATTGAACATGCACTTAAACAAATGGAGGATGGAGGAATATTATTTGCGGTCTTACCAATTTCAGTCCTTGTAGAAAAAGGGACTAAAGAATGGAGAAAAGATGTTCTATTAGGGAATAACAGATTACTTTCAGTTATAACTTTTCCAGAAGATTTGTTTTATCCATCTGCAAGTGTTGGAACTGTTGGTTTATTTGTCAAGAAAGGATTTCCTCATAATTTCGATAAGGATAAAATTTATTTTGCAAGATGTATGAAAGACGGATTTGTTAAAAAGAAAGGAATAAGAAAAGAAAGTAGAAAAACAGAAAATCAATTTGAAGAAATAAAAGAAGAACTAAAAAACTTCATCAGTGAAAAAGATATTGAAATAAAAAATATACCCGAATTCAAAAAAGTCTGTTTATTAGATAAAGAAGATAAAAATTGTGAATTAGTAGCTGAAGCTTATATAGATAGCAAGGTTCCTTCCACTGAAGAAATTGAAAGGGGAATAGAGAAAATGATAAGAGAAGTTGTCGCATTTAAAATTAGATTCCATAATGAGATAAAGGATTTGGAGGAATAATGGTAACAACAATAGGTTCTTTATTTGATGTTGTTTATGGTCAAAAAGAATATCATAACAAAGAATGGCTTGATGGTAATGAAGGAAAAAATATTTTAGTCTCGTCCAAAGGGGAAGATAATGGGTTGTATGGTTTTTTTGATATAAAAAATAAATTTAAAGCACCAATAATAACGGTTCAAGGATATGGAACTATCGGACATGCATTTGTTCAAGAGTTTGATTGCAGTGTTGATGACCATATGTTAATTCTAACACCGAAACAAAAAATGAGCATAGAACAATTATATCAAATTGCTTTCCAGATAAGACTAACTAAATGGAAATATAGATATGGTAGAGGGATTACTCCCAATAGGTTAAAAAAAGAAAAAATAAAACTTATTGATAGCAAGATGAATTATCTTAATTTTACTAAAACCATAAAACCTCAAGAGATAAAGAAAGAGAAAGTAATAGAAAAAAGAGGAATAAAATTAGTAAAATTGATAGATTTATGTTCTATAGAAAAGAAAAGCGGTCTTCCAATTAATGCCATAGAATTAGATGGGAATGTTCCTTATGTTTCTTCATCTTCTAAAGATAATGGAGTTGTAGTTTTCACTTATGAAGAACCAAATTTTAAAGGTAAAAGTTTAACTGTAGCAAAAGATGGAAATGATGGTTATTCTTTTTTTCAACTATTTGATTTTATGACAAGTATTCATAATTATGTTTTAACACCAAAAAATAGTTATCCCCCTTATCTTCTCTTTTATATCGGAGCAGTTATAAAAAAAAGATGTTATTGTTATAATCATTATTATCCTTTAAGTAAAAAACATTTAGAAAAACTTGAAATTCCAATGCCTCTTAATGATAAAGGTAAATTGGATTTAGAGTATATAGAAAAAATTATTAAAAATTGTTATGGATATAACGAAATAAAAAAATATCTATGACATCCTCTCCACACTAAAGTGTGGAGTTTCCGAAGTAAAATCTAAACAAATATAGTCTGGTGATGTTCATCTTGATTTTTTACATAGTTCTGGACTTTTTCTAATTGAACAAATCCAA
>Ga0172379_10003517_pt1 | contig 24799 bp, 21 predicted proteins | sample GrowelOW334metaG_FD_119756 | JGI IMG/M metagenome (GOLD analysis project Ga0172379, IMG submission 119756) | Groundwater microbial communities from an aquifer near a municipal landfill in Southern Ontario, Canada - Groundwater well OW334 metaG | ecosystem: Environmental > Aquatic > Deep...
TATCTTTTCATACTCATCCAGCATCCAAGCCATGATCTGGCCATTGGTGTAAACGTCCGGAGCCGGCACATCAATATCTTGGCCCACAACATCATGAAAAGCCTGCATAAACGCGCGGCTGACCCTTTCCAATTGTTCTGGAGTTTTATCTTTTGGATTAAAGGCCACGCCGCCTTTAGCTCCGCCATAGGGCAGACCGACCAAAGAGTTTTTAAGGCTCATGAGCAAGGCCAGAGATTTGACCTCGTCCTCCACTACGTCCGGATGGAAACGGATTCCGCCTTTGCCTGGGCCAAGCGCGCGATTATGTAAAATCCTCCAAGCTTCGTATTTATTCCCATCCACCTCAAGCGTTTGCTTTTTTATCCTGACATACGAATAAAAAATATTCATTTCTTGATCGCTGAAGTTCTCTATGGTTTGAATATCCTTCATTCTTTCCATGATTGCTTGTTGGAACGCATTGGGCATAACTTTTTCAAATTAATAATTAACAATTAAAAATTAATAATTTCTGAGGTTTCAGATTGAATGGCATTGTACATTGTTAATTGTAAATTGTTAATTTTGAGCGGCCTGTGCATAGTTTAATGAGTACGATTATTGGACAAAGGATATAAAAAAGACGCGAGAGTCGCGTCAGAAAGGATAGCGGATAGTCTGGCGCCGGCTCGGGCCCACGCTCACAAGCTTGATGGGTAGGCCTACCTGGCTAGACATGAAATCAAGGTACTGACGAGCAGCTTCGGGGAGGTCACGAGCGCGGCTACAGGACGTGATATCCTCTTTCCAGCCAGCCAGATTCTTGTAAATCGGGCGCACTGTGCTGAGATACGAGGCTTCGGCCGACCAAATCTCTGGGCCAAGCTCGTCTTCGGAATAGGCTATGCAGACATTGAGGTTGTCAAAGCCTGAGAGCACATCCAGTTTGGTCACAACCAGCTCGGTCAGGCCTGCGTATCTGCAGGCATAGCGCAGGGCCACCAAATCCAGCCAGCCACAGCGCCGTTCGCGCCCTGTGGTAGAGCCGAACTCATTGCCTTTGGTGCGGATGAGGTCTGTCATTTCCCGCGACATCTCAGTTGGGAATGGCCCGGCTCCCACACGCGTGGCATAGGCCTTGGTCACTCCCAGGATCCGGTCGAGCTCTACATGGCCAAAACAGACCTGGATGCCGTCTGGGCCGCCGAAGCATGACGTGGCAAAGGGGTATGTGCCAGAGTGAAGAAAGAGCATCACTCCTTGCGCGCCCTCAAACACCACTCTGCGACCCAAAGAAATGCTCGCATTCAATGAACGCCGCGTATTGCCGCCGAAATTGGATACGAGCCACGAGAAGTTGTTAGACCTGGTCCACTCCACGAGTCTGTCCACTGACCAGGGCTCAACTCCGTAGTAACGCAGAAGGGCGCAGCGCTCGTCATAGTAGCCCATATATTTCAGGGCTTTGACAAACGAGTCGCTGGTGGCCATGTCTGAAAAGACGACTCCTCGACGAGTCGCAAAATCTTCGTAGCACGTGCTGACTCCTCGATTCGTGGTCCCGATCTTGTCTTTGCCGCAAGCCTGCTCGCGCGCCGCATCCAGCTGCTTGTGGATGGGCAGTACAATCCTGGCCATCATGTCCACCATGACTTTGGATTGATGCTTGTGCGCAATATCCAGCTCAGGTATGAGGGCCTCAAGGTCTAAGGCCACGTACCGGCCAATCAGGTTGTGGGTCCCGCTCCGGATGATGCCCGAGGGCGCTGCGTGGATCACGTATTTATCATCATCCACTTTCAAGGTATGCCCGGCGTTGGAGCCTCCGGCAAACCTGATATTCACTTCGCCGCCCAAATAATCAACAATCTTTCCTTTGCCTTCGTCGCCCCATTGGGCTCCGATTACAGCAGTCTGACTCATGACTCACCGCCTCTCTCCCTAGAAGGTACAAACAAACAACGGCTCATCTTAGACCGAGCCCAAAAATCTGGCAAACAAAAAAGAGCTTTTTAGGCTCTTGAGGTTAGTATGCGCTCAATAGCGTCCGCCATCTTCCGAACCGCAACGCCGCGTTCAGGTATAGGGCATGCCTGCGCTTGGCGTGCGCGCATAGGAGCATAACCCTCTGGCGTGAGCAGATGTTCTATCCTGGCTGCCAGCATATGCGGGTGTGCGACCACAAGCTCTGAAATGCCTTCCTCGACAGACTCAGGCTGGCGCTTCCCATTGGTTTGCTCAAGACGCAATAGGCTTATTTCAAAGCCCAGACTTATCACTGGAACTCTTTGGAAAGCTCCTTCAATGCCGATTGCGCTTCCGAATTCCAATATCAGGTCCGCGCCAGGAACCATGTCCGAAGACGAGAGGAAGCTTTTGTCAACGATTCTCGCGGGTACTGGGCTGAACTGCATCAACTCATGGTAAACGCGGAGTTCCTTCCCATTGGCTGGGTCAATTGCGAATTGTGTTCTATCGCCTGGATGCGGCGCCAAGATCAACTGAAATTTTTCGCCAGTTGAATTCAAATATGAAAGCGCTTCCATGGCAATGACCAATGAGGCCATTCCTTGGCCAACAAACTTCGTTCCAGCGACCAAGACCATTTTTTCGTCATGAGCCAGGCCAAGTTTGGAGCGCACTTCGTCACGCGAGAATCTATGGAAGGCCATTTCTTCGCGCAACGGATTCCCGGTCCCGAGAAGCTGAGCTTTGAGAAATACTTCCCGAGCCAGATCAGCATCAGCCTGCTCTGTCCCGAAATAAAACCTTACTTCAGGGGCCAAGGGTCCTAACCACGCGTCTTTACGGGCTCTTTGCCAGCAACCGCGGTTATCTCCGTAGAACCCGTAGGGAATATTCGCACTCTTCGCGGCCTGACCGGCAAGAATCTCCGGTGCCGCGAGATCTTGCGAGGAAGACATCCCAAGGATCACAACCCCAGCAGAAAGCACGAGTGAAACTATTTCAGAGTCAGTCTGTTCAAGCGGCTTGCCGCTACCTACGCACAAACAGGCATGAAATCCCCTCTCCCCGAGAAGATTGGCAAGCCTGTCGAAAGCGCGCGAGGGGGCGACGTCTCTCGCAACCAGCGTTACCATTCCAGTGTTCATTGGCGAACCTCATATTTCAGGGTGCGTTGCACGTGCATAGATGCTGCACGCAAGCAAAGCTAGCATATTTAGGCTTTATTGGCAATATAGGCTGGCAAACAAAAAAAAGCCCTATCATGATGGGGCTTGGTGTTTGTATCTTGATGTTTGGTGTTTCAAAAAATCCGACCTAAGTCGGATTTTTTGCGTGGTGGGTAGGCTAGGATTCGAACCTAGGAAGGCGCGAGGCCAGCAGATTTACAGTCTGCCCCGTTTGACCGCTTCGGTACCTACCCTTGAAATCTATCTCATTGGTTCGACGCGTGGAGCCGTTGACCGGGATTGAACCGGTGACCTTCTCCTTACCATGGAGATGCTCTACCAGCTGAGCTACAACGGCCCACGTGTCGAACCAATTATTGAAATTTTGAAAGCGCAATTAGATTACACTATGACCCGAATTTTTTCAATACGTTCCTTAAGCTTTTGCAGACGCTGGTGATCTTCGCTCAATAATCTCAACTTCTCGTACCTTTTTTTGGCTTCAGCATGGTCCCCCAGCTGGATCAAGCACTCCAAAGCCAGCTCCTGATATTTGGCTGATTTAGGCTCAAGGTCAGTGGCACGTTTAGCTGATGGCCAGGCTTTGGATGCATCTCCGCGCTCCATATAGAACTTAGCCAGCTCAGCATGGCGGTTGGAAAGGCGGGGGCGCAATTCTACTGCTTGACGGCGCATATCCTCGGCCAGAGCCAGATTGCCCTCAAGCTCAGCGACTTCGGCCATGCCCGCGTAAACCGCATCATCGGCCTGTTTCATTTTGATCAAATACTCAAACGTTTCTTTGGCCTGGGGCAAAATCCTTTGTTTGAGATAAATCAAGCCAATGCCTTTGTAGGCTTCGGGGTTGCGGTTATCCATCAACAGCACTTCAAGATAACGCTTCTCTGCCTCAGCCCACTTCAGATCGCGGGCCAAGCTCCTCGCTTCGTCCAGCAGAGTCTTCATGCGCTCGCGCTGGGAAGGCGCTACTTTGGCAAAAGGCGCTTTAGCTTGTTCGTATAGTTTGTTCAATCTTATCAACTTAAGATAAGCGCCATGGAAGGCTGTCTTGCCTTCGTAGACCGCGCGCTGGAAAAGATATTTTATGGGCGCAGTCTTGCCGGTCTGGAAGCGCTTGAATCTTTCTTGCACCAATTCATTGCGCTTTTGCCTTTCTTTTTCTTCCTTGATGGAATCCGGGTCAAGCAGCCTGATTTCCGGCCAGTGTTTATAAAGGACTACAAAAGCCGCGGCTGCGCACAAAACAGCCAGAGCTAAAAAAATCCAAAGTAAAATCCAAGGCATGGAATTAAGACACGGTGGTCGTGCGGCACAGAAGCGCAAACACACGCGGGTCTAACGATGCTCCCCCGACCAGCGCTCCGTTTATGCCTGTAGTGGTCAGGTATTCATTGATATTGTTCGCATCGACTGATCCGCCGTAAATGATACGCGTGCTTTGGGCCACGGCTGCACCCAGCTTTTTCTCGACCACGCTGCGGATTATCTCATGCATCTCTTTAGCTTTCTGGGCTGAGCAAGGTTTGCCGGTACCAATGGCCCAGACCGGTTCATAGGCAAAGATTACCGGCGTTTTGGAGCTGGCTGAGCACGAGGCCAAGGCAGCGGCTACTTGTTGTTTGACGACTTTGTTGCCCTCGCCTTTTTTTTGCTGCAAATCTGTTTCGCCTACGCAGATGATCGGGCTGATTCCGCTCTTCTGCAAGAACGAGGCTTTTTTGGCGATCATTTCATCTGTCTCGCCCAAGAGCATGCGCCTTTCGCTATGGCCGACCAGGCAATATTGCACGCCGAATTCCTCAAGCATGCTCGGCGAGATTTCGCCCGTGAATGCGCCGTCATCAGACCAAAAACAATTTTGCGCAGCCAAGGCAGGTATGGAGGCACGGCCCAGCGAGGCCCTGGCCGCGGCCATGGAAACATGGGGTACGGCTACGGCGATATCAACATCCTTGGGCAGCCTTTCGCGCCTAAAAGCACGTATCCACCCTCCGGCCTTGATAGGGCCATAATGCATTTTCCAGTTCGCTATTAGGAGATTGCGCATATAAATGAGTTATTTCTTCCAATTTATTATTTTCTTAAAACTTTCAGTTGACCTGACCGGGCCGATGGCAGCCACTACCATGTGATTGGGGTTCAGGATCTCCCTGGCTGTGCGCCGCACATCTTCTGCAGTCACTTTGTCGATTTCAGCTAAGCGCTGTTCAGGCGTCTTCAGACCGCGTTCAAAGATCCATTGCCGGCCATACCATTCGGCGCGCGTGGCAGAATCCTCGAATGCGAGAGCCATCCGGCCGCGGATATTATCTTTGGCGCGCTTGAGTTCGTCGTTCTTGACCTGCTCGTCAATGATCTTGTTCAGCTCGCTGTAAATGGCTTTGACCGCTTCTTTGATGCGCGACTTGTCCAAGCCAGCCGCAATCGTGAACAAACCAGTGTCTTCCAATGAGTCATGGCTGGCACGGATGGCATAGCACAATCCGCGGCGTTCGCGTATTTCCACGAACAAGCGGGATGACATGGTTCCGCCCAGCATACTGGAGAGCAGGGTCACTGCGCTTTTGTCTGCATGGCCGAACGGCAGGCCTACAAAGCCCATCACCAGCTGGGTCTGCTCAGTCTTTTTGTTCTTGAGTGCAATCGGGTGCTTAAGCTCCTTTGGCATCTCAAAACAGATAAAGGGCTGGTCTTTGCGCTGCTTGACCTTTGGTACGCGGCCAAACGACTTTTCAACCATCTTTTGGACTAAAGGCGATATTTTGCCTGCGGCCACCACAGTGATCCGCTCCGGAATATAATACTGTTCCAGGAAATTAATCAAGTCCTGGCGTTTCATGGCACCCATGGTCTGCCTGGTTCCGGCGATGTTATGGGCCAAAGGCGAACCATGGAAAAGCGCTTCTTCCAGCATATCAGATACATGGGCGCTCGGATTATCCTCGTACATTTTTATCTCTTCCAGGATTACGGCGCGTTCGCGCTCCATTTCGTGGCTTTCGAATTTGGAATGGAACAGCATGTCATGCAGCATGTCCACGGCAGTCTCCGCATGCTTGGCATCCATCTTGATGTAATAGCCGGTCAGGTCTTTGCCCGTGTAAGCATTGAATTCTGCGCCATAGCGATCCAATTCCTGGGAAATGGCTTGGGTGTTGGGCCGCTTTTCCGTGCCCTTGAACATCATGTGCTCTATGAAGTGCGCAGCACCGGCCGTTTTTTCGGTTTCATAGCGCGAACCGACCTTGACCAAAACCAACAAAGTCATGGACTCTGCTCCTTCTTGCGGCACGAGCAAAAGCTGCATGCCGTTCTTCAGGATTTTCTTTTTGACTTTGTCCATAAGATTATGCGTTCAACTTTTCTTCAAGCCAAGCAGTCAGATCAGACACAGCGACCCTTGGTTGCTCCATGCTGTCGCGATCCCGGACCGTGACTGTGCCGTCCTGCAAAGTGTCAAAATCGACTGTGACGCAATAGGGCGTGCCGATTTCGTCCTGGCGACGATAGCGCTTGCCGATATTGCCGTTGTCATCGAACTCGCACACGAATTTTCTCTTGAGCAGGCCGAATACTTCCCTGGCTTTGGCCACGAGCTCTGGCTTGTTCTTGAGCAAAGGGAAAATCGCGATTTTGATAGGCGCCAAGTTCTTGGGGAGTTTTAGGACAACGCGCACATCCCCTTCTTCGCTGCCGCTGACCTTTTCTTCGTGATAAGCCGAAAGCAATGAGACCAAAATGCTCCGATCCAAGCCAAATGTCGGTTCAATCACATGCGGCACAAAGCGCTGATTGGTTTCCGTATCGAAATATTCCAGTTTTTGGCCTGAATGCTTGGCATGGTTCGACAGATCATAGTCTGTGCGATAAGCCAGGCCGAACAGTTCCTTAAAGCCGCCGAAAGGATAGTTATATTCGATGTCGATCGTTTTCTTGGAATAGAAGGCCAGCTTTTCCTTGGGATGCTCGCGGAAACTGATGTCTTTTTTGTCCACGCCCAGCTCGAGCACGAACTCTTCCTGGAGCTTGAGCCATTCCCCGAATATTTTTTCCCAATCCGCATCAGGCCGGATGAAATATTCTATTTCCATCTGCTCGAATTCGCGCATGCGGAAAATAAAATTACCGGCCACGATCTCGTTCCTGAAGGCCTTGCCGATCTGCGCAATGCCGAACGGGATCTTGACGCGCGCCGAATCAAGTACGTTCTTGAATTCAAGGAAAATCGCACCCGCTGTCTCGGGGCGGAGATATGCGATCTCTTCTTTTGCCTCGTCCGTGGTGTTCAGCTTGGTCTCGAACATCATGTTGAAATTGCGCACATCAGTCCAAGCTTGCTTGCCGCAATTCGGGCACTTGATTTTTTCGTCCAAGACTTTCTTCATTTCGTCTGCCTTGCCTTCCAGATCCTGGCCTGTAGTTTCTTCAACCAGATGGTCGGCGCGAAAACGCTTTTTGCAGTTTCTGCAATCCACCATGGAATCATTGAAACTCGTGGTGTGGCCCGAGGCTTCCCAGACGCGCGGATGCAGAATGATCGGGCCGTCTATGCCCACCACATCTTCCCTGTCTTGCACGAACTTCTTCCACCACAAGCTCTTGATGTTGTTTTTCAAAGCTACGCCATACGGGCCGTACGTATAGGAATTCGCGAATCCGCCGTAGATTTCTGAGCCCGGAAAAATAAAGCCTCGTCTTTTGCAGAGCGAAACGATTTTCTCCATCAGGTCCTCTCTCATAATTCAAAATTCAAAATTAATAATTCAAAATTTCCGTAGCCTTCGGCTTTTATCTTATAATCCGCAAAGCGGGACCTAAATTTTGCATTTTGCATTTTGAATTTTGAATTGTTAAACGGCCATGACTTCTGTTTCTTTTTCCTTGGCCATGGCATCCAGCCTGTCGTTGGCCTTGCCCACAGCTCCGTCCAATTGTTCCAATAATGAAAAGCGTTCGTCCTCGGAAATGGTTTTGGCTTTTTCGTCTTTTATGATCTGTTCACGGATGTGTTCGCGGATAGCCCTCATACTTATACGAGCCGCTTCTGTCTTTTGGTTCATGATCTTCACGATCTCGCGGCGGTTCTCCTCGGTCATGGGCGGGAGGTTTAAGTGGATGACTGTGCCGGCGATCTTGGGATTAATGCCCAAACCAGACGCGATGATGGCTTTTTCGATGTCTTTGACCACGTTTTTGTCCCAAGGCTCTATCTGGATGGTGCGCGCATCTGGCGTGGTAATGGATGCAACGCCTTTAAGCTCCATGGTTGAGCCATAAGCCGGCACGCGGATGTCCTCAACTAAAGAGGCGCTGGCTCGGTTTGTGCGCAGATTCTTCAATTCTTTCGCGAAATGTTCAATAGCCTGCTCGAATTCAGCTTCGGCAGATTTGATGTAATTGGACATATAAAATGTAAGGCCAGTATGCCTCAACTCAGCCACTTCGTCAACTTTGACATAATGCAAAATTCAAAATGCATAATGCAAAATTATTGGGCTTTTCTGCTTTTTATCTTTTGATCTTTTTATCTTTCCTACTTTTTCGAACGAGGCAGTGTCCCGAGATAGATGATATTGCCGTCTTTCGGGTCGATCATGACTGTTGAGCCGCCGCTGGTCGTGGTCGGAAGTTTTTTGGCCTCCCAAGTCTGGCCTGCATCGCTGGTGAAGACCAAAGCCGTTGGCCCAGTGTAAATCATGCGTTGGTTGGAGTTCGGATCAATGGCCAAATCAGCGATCAAGTTCTCCCCGATCTCGCCGATAAGGTTCATGGCCTGCCAGGTTTGGCCTTTGTCTGAAGTTTTTGCTATGCCTCCGCGATGGACCAGGTAGATCCGGTCTGCGTTGACTGGGTCGGGCACGACTTTCACGATCCGGCGCGCATCGCCGATGTCGCCGAACTCTTTCCTGGTCTGCACCCATGTCATGCCTGCATCTAAAGTCTTCCATAAACCATCGCCTTCTGTACCCACATAAACTACGCGCGAGTCCTGCGGGCTGAGCACAATGGATGTGACGCTGGCATTGGCCCGTTTGACCACTTGCCACGATGCGCCCTCGTCTGAAGATTTCAGGATATCGCCTTCGTTGTTGCCCGCATACAGGATCGTCGGGTTGAACCAATCAGATACGATCTGCGTGATGATCTTGTCTGTGCGCGGATCAAAGAAAGCCAAGTCCCAAACGCGGCCGCAAGTTTTTGTCTTGTAGATCTTATTCAAGCTTGTGGCATAAATAGTACACTGGTTTTTGCTGTCCACTGATACTGATTTGATGTCAGCGGCATCAAGTTTGGCCATTTGCGTCCACGAATCTCCGCCGTCCAACGAATAAACTAGCCCATTGCCCTTGGTGCCAAGATAGATCGCGTTCCTGTCTTGTTTGTCCATGGCCATGGCCTGTACGCTCAAGCTGGCAGCGCCAGCTGTGATTTTTGGCCCAGTCACGAGCGCGATTTTATGCACCCAAGACACGCCGTGGTCCGAGGTTTTCCAGACTCCGCCATCAGGCCCGGCGGTCGTTGTAGTGGACGAGCCGAAACATCCAGCCCCCAACAGAGCGAGACCAACCAGGACGGCTGATAAGAAGCTAGAAGTTAGCCGCCGCCCAGAGGGCTCTGGCCCGGAGGGAAGTTTGAAGTTAGAATCTCGACGATCAACGTTGTACGTTGTACGTTGTACGTGGTACGTGGTTTTCATAGTTGTAAAGTAAGGACAAAAGTTTTTGGATAAAAATTAGGAAGTTTTAAAAATGCTTGGTCTGCATTTATGGCAGCCGCGTCCAACATCAGGCGTGGGTTCAAAGCTGACCCGATGGCGCCTGTGGCATCAGCGATTCCCTGCCCCAGGATAAGGGCAAGCTTAGTGTCAGATAAAAACTTGGATCGCAGAGCCGTTCCGCAGGCGCTTAAAGCCTCGGCCCAGGCCGCGGACGCGTCTTCGGTTGAATCGCAAAGTTTTGACAAAGCTTCGCTGGCTGCAAAGCGGTGGCCCAAGCTCGGACCATTCACAAAATCTTGGGCAGCTTCAATAAACTCAGTTGACGAACTTTGTTCAATCGAAGCCAAGCCTGGCCTGCCGCGAGCCAAGATGGATTTTTTGTGGGCTTCAACAGCTGACATGCCTTGAGCGATCAAGGCTTGCTCGATTTGTATTTGCGGCACCAAGGACATGTTGATTTTTACCATGCGGCTTAAGATGGTAGCTGGAATGCGCGAAATATTTTCGGCCACGCACACAAACACTGCTTCAGCCGGCGGCTCTTCCATGACTTTGAGCAAAGCGTTAAAACCTTCGTCATTCATCTTATCCATGTAAGGCAAAAAGGCCACAGTCCTTTTGGAAATCTGCGGGCGGCTGTAGAGTCTGTTCCTTTGTTCGCGCACAATCTTGACTGACAATTCTTTTTTGCCTTCCTCAGGCTCAAACAAGATGATATCTGGATGCAACCGCAACTCTTGTAACTTGTAACTTGTGACTTGTGACTCATCCGATACGAGCTCACGGACAAACTTCTCAGCCACGAGGGACTTACCCAAGTGTGCCGGGCCGACAAATAAATAAGCAAAAGCAGGCTTATCTTTCCAAAGCTCAAGCAATTTCAAAATCTTTTCGTGTCCAATCACTTCCGCCATGCTACCCAATGATACCATGGCGAAACACCAAACACCAAGAGACAAGATCCAAACAAACTCCAATATCCAAAACTTCAAATACTGCTTCCTGTCATCCTGAGCGGAGTTATACGGAGTCGAAGGATCTGGTTCGTTCTGAACAACCCAGATCTTTCGACTTCATTCATCGAATTCATTTCGCTCAAGATGACAAATGTGATTTAGGTGTTTGCGTGTTTGATGTTTGTTTGGTGTTTGGTTTTTGTTCCTTGGTGTTTTCAATAAAAAGAGGGCGGTCAAGCGAGAGTGCTTGCCGCCCTATAGGTTCATGGCATGAACGCGTAGCCGAGTCCGATGTTGAACTCGAAGTCGCGTTTGTTGCCAGTGGTGTCGACGATGGCGTGCTGATAATGGGTGTTCCCCACTCCCAACCGGCCGAGAATGTACAGGCCGTGGCCATCTTTGTTGGTGAGGTTGTAGCTGGGCTGGATGAAAGCCCCGACCCACGTCGCGGCCACGTCGTCGTGGCTCAGGGTCGCTCTGCGGTTCGTGCCCACGCCAAAGGTGAGGGCCACGCCCGAGTCCCAGGTGTAGCGCGGGCCAACGTGCCCGTGCATTTCCCAGAGGTTCTCTCCGACTCGGAAGGCAGCTGTCTCAGCCTTGTTGTACCCGCCGTAGCCCGCGCCGAAGTTGAGTTCCAGGCGCCAGGCACCGCTCTGGGAGAGCGAGGGCAGAAGACCCATCTCCATGCCGACTGCGTGCAGGGCCACGCCATAGTGGTCGCGGAGATTTCGGCCATAGTACGGGCCAATGTACAGGCCCGTGAGCGCGTGCTGGACAGAGACGTTCGAAACAGAAGCGTTCGAGGTGGGAGAGGGCCTGACGAAATGAGGGATGGAAGTGACCGCGTCTTGCACATGCTTGATGCGCTCATCCTGCAGCGCATCCTTCTGCTTGAGCTGATTGATTTCCTTGCCAATGCCTCCCAAGGCATCGCTCAAGAGCCGCTTGATCAGCTCCTCGAACTCAGCGTGCTGGACGCCCATTTCCCGAAGCTTGTCGAGCACGGGCTGGGCACTGTCCGCTTCTTTCCGAATCTGATCCTTGAGAGCAGGCGGCACAGGCTGGCCCTTGTCCTTGAACTGCATTGCCTTAGCTTCCAAGGCCTTGAGCCTGTTGTGGATGCCCAAGGGGGTCAGGCAAATCCTGATGGGTTTCTGCGTGACAGGGTCCACGTCTGGCACTGGCCAGCCGTTCAGGAACTTGCACCTGGACTCGAACGTGTCCGGCAGAGGGGGCGGTTGATTTGTCCCGTCAGGCGGAGTAGTGCTCGGCGTGGCAGGCGGTGCAGAGGGGCAGTTCTTCGTGGCGCCTGTGATGCACAAGGCGCACACGTCGTGGAACACGCTGAGATCGTTCTTGTCGAGACCATTGCACTCAGCGACTCCGTTGCAGACAATGCTGAGATTGGGCTCTTGGCCCGTGATGCAGATATTCATCTGCTTCGTGCACTGCTCCACGCAGGCGAGCAGCTTGGCCTGGTCGGCCTGAGCTGGTTTGCTCGCGAAAAGCACGAACACGATGGCGACGGACGCAAACGACCTCACGATCAATGTAAACAGCCTGATTCGGTTCATCTGGCATCCTCCCGTTCTGAGTGTCAAAAAGACGTTTTCACCTTTGGTTTGTACCTATTTAGGCAAATTTTCCAGGTTTTGTCAATGGGTCAACCCCCTGGATGCGGCCGTTGAGCGCAAATTGACGTTTTTAGGCTTAAATAACACTCCCAAAAAGCCCTCCTGGTGTCATTTCGAGCGAAGTTGGACGAAGTCGAGAAATCGCAGATCTAACGTGACCAGGTAACATCTGATTCCGAGATCTCTCCATTCCGCTTCGCTACAGTCGAGATGACAAAAGGAAGAACGCTCGAGATGACAAAGTGATGTGATTGAATGTAACGAAAAAGAGCTCCCGATCAAGAATCTGATCAGAAGCTCTTAGGAGACTCGCGCAGGAAGCGCAAGGGTTGTGTCCTCAGGAGCACGAGGGCTTGAGGACGCCGTCGTAGTACGGGAAGGGGCCAGACGCCGAGCAACAGCCAGTGCAGGACTGCAGCTTGGGATTGGGATTGCTGCACAGATGGAAGATCTTCGCAGATCCATCCACCTTGAGCGACAGTGTTCCAAGCAGAGTCACTGACGAATTGCTCATGGCCGCGACTTCGGCTGGCGACTTGCACGGCGCCGGAGCGGCACCGCTCGCATCGCCCCAGTACTTTTTGTTACCGAGTGCGACCTGGACCACGAGGCTCTCGAGGAGCCCGGTCGCCATCACGAACTGGCAGGTGACGTGCAGGCCGTTCTTGTTGCAACCCACGGCCGGATCATAGTCATGTCCGTCCCAGGCCACATAGATCACGGGCTGTGCCCACGACAGGTCGGGGTCAGCCGACGCGTCGTAGTCTACTGTCACGGTCACGGTGGGGTTGCCACCGTCCTGCGGGTTGCAACCTTCGTCGATGACGTTGTTGCAGTTGTTGTCCTTGCCGTCGCAGACCTCGGGCGCACCCGGGTAAACCGAGGCGTCAGCGTCGTTGCAGTCGTCGTGGGAATTGGAGTACCCAGCCGGCGCATTGACATTGCTGTCCGTGATCTGGTCGTTGGCGTTCCCGCTGTTTGTGCCGTGAGAATCCCCATCCGCGTCGCGGTGATGGGTGTACTGCTGACTGCACGTGCACACGCCCCAGACACCGTTGGAACAGGTCTGAGTGCCAGCGCAATTGCTTGCGCCCGTGCACGACCGGCTGCCGCTGAGGGTGACGCTCGCTGTGGTGTCGTCGCAGTCGCTGGCATTGGTCACGCCACCGGATGTGACCGGACTGGCAGGGTCGCCCCAGCCGTCATTGTCCTTGTCAGCGTAGTGCTGCTGGGTGTTGACACACACGCACACGCCCCAGGCCATTCCATCAGCATTGCACTGCTTGGTTCCGGTCTGGTCCGACGCGCACTCGTTGGTGCAGGACTCGATGAGCCCGGGCACGCAGATCATGGGTGATCCGCCTGTGCCAGCCGAGCCGCCAGTCCCAGCGCTTCCGCCGGCTCCAGCTGCTCCGCCTGCTCCGCCGCACCCGACGCATTCGCCGTACGTGTGGTCGTCTTTGCAGGTCTGGTAGGCGTCGGGGTTGGTCGGGCAACACCCCTTGTGCTGCTCGCCCGGCGTGCAGCCAAAGCTGCCGTCCGTGCCGCTGTCCGCGCCGGATGCTCCAGCCGAACCAGCAGTGCCGGACGTTCCGGCCGCTCCTGCTTCGCCGCTGGCACCGGACGTTCCGGCCGAACCAGCTGCTCCGCAAGTGCCTGCTTCGCAGACCTCTTCGGTTGTGTCCACGCCGCACGCTGCGACGAGAACGGACGAGAGAACAAGAGCAATCGCGATCGTGGTCTTGGAATTGAACATTGGAAACCTCCGAAACGTTGTGGAGTTCGTCGTCGAATACTGCGTTGTGGGTTGACCGCCCGTGAATCTTCCTCAATGAGGAAGGATGTATTGTTTGAAGTTGCGTACTGCCGAATGGTGAGCCGTGGCCTATGAGGCTTTACGGCTTCCACTCAGCAGTTGTCCTAAATCGTTGAGTTTGCTCCACGACTTGGGACTGCGAGACAGAAGAGGTAGAACTCCTCTGTCTCAAGCAGGTGTATTGAATGTGCTGTCAGACTGTCTAGAACGTCACGCCCAGCGTTACGCCGATCATGCCGCCCAGGCCAGTCTTGCGCGCCGAGCCATCTCCGGTCATGGCCGAGCCGAGTGTTCCGAAGGGAACAACCACGACCTGCTCGGAGAGCGGGACCGTGACAGACACCTCTGCGCCAGTGATGGCACCGAGGCGTTCGGCATTGTCGTTGAAGCGGCCGAACTGGGTGTAGGAGCCGCCAACACCGAGACGCGTGCGCTTGTCGCTGGACAGGGCGAAGGTGAGGCGTGTGTAAGCGCCCACTCCGTAGGTCTGTCCCGACTTGCTGTTGGGATAGGTACTGGAGTTGAGTCCGCTGGGGGAGAACATGAATCGTCCGCCCACGTCGAGCCCAACGTCACCGTCCCCGAACAACCCACCCAACCCGATATCCATGACGCCGAAGCCCATGGTCGAGCCGGGAATGGCTGCGTAGGCAACGCCGCCGGTAGCAGTGAGACGAACGCGATGGGAGTTGACCCAGCGCTTGACCCACTCGGTGTCAGCCTTCTTGTCCAGGTCGGTCTTGTCAGCCTTCTTGCTGACCTCGAGCTTGGTGGCCTTGTACGTGTCCAACTCGCCGAGCTTCTTGTCCTGCGCGTTGTCATTCTCCTCGAGCTTGCCGATGCGAAACTCATGATCCGCGGCAATACCCTCGACCTTGCTCACCCGTTCCGTCAGGTCCACGATGTCCTGTTGCTGGACGTTCATGGTGTGCTGCGTTGCTTCCAGCACGGCTCTGGCCGAGAGGTCGCATCGCACGTACAACCGATGATACTTGACGTTGGCGTTGGAAGGGTCGACCCGATTGGTGTTCTCTTCCCACGCGCGACTGAGCGAGTACGGATGGTACTTGTCCGGCTCCTTGCACACGCACTTCCCGCCGTTCTTGCTCTTCAGGGGATCATAGTTCCCAGAGCACACATACTCCTCGCGCCAGATGGTCTTGGGCTTGGTATCGACCGCGGGCTGTTGAGCAGCTGGGCCGCAAGCCTTGATCATTTCGCAGACCTCGTTCTGGCACTTCTTGATCTCTTCGCACTGTGGATCAGTGGCGGAGGCGACCTGCGAAACCAGAGACACGAGAACGGACGTGATGAGAGACACGATAATCTTCTTCATGACCTTCTTCTCCTCCCCGACATGGGGCAGACTTTGCCCGCGGGGGCGTGGAAAGGTTGGCTACATTCTGAGTGAAACGAGCACAGATCGTACTGCGATCCTAAAGTCGTCCCATGCCTGTTGAGAAGAGGAGGAATACTCCCCAACCTGCATGAAACGGCTCCAGTGCCGCAAGCGCACATCTGTCAAAGTAATGAATGAATATAACACAAAACCAAGATTTTGTCAAGAGTGGCGGGCATCTAAAAAAGACGCTTTATTTAGCGTCTTTGCTTTGGATTAAGTTGTTTGTCAATCAACTAACTTGCCTTATCCTAGCCAAAACCCAGGCTGAACCGATCAAAAACCCGAAAATCAAGCCAAAGGCTGAGTTCTGCACTAAATCAGGTTTAGCGTAAAATCTGGAGGGCAAGGGGTCATCTATGACCTGTAAACGCACAGAATAGCCATAAAAGTTGGGTGCCTGAGCCACTAATTCCTTGGCTACGCCTATGGCAATGGCCGTGGCCTGGTCCCTATTTGAATGATATGCAATTACCTGCATTACCCCGGTTCCTGGCACAACACTGGTTTCAATCGCCTCTTGCCAGGCCTTGCGCTTGTCTATTTCATCAGTCGGGAAATAGGTTCGGTCAATCCCGCCCTGGTTCATGACTGCATTGAAAAAGCTGGACGAATAAACCAGCTCAGCCAAATTCTGCCCGATACGCTCTGTAGATTTGATGGCCGTGTAAGGATCTATGCCCGTGGCATTGGTCTGGGTAATCAGTAATCTGACGGTTGATGAAAATCTCCACGGCTGCAACAAAGAGACGAGCATAGCCAAAACCAGGCCCCCTAAAACACAGAAAGCCAGGAGCTTCCAATTGCGGAAGTAAATGTGCACGAAATTTGTTGAGGGCATTTCTTTTTAAATTACCAATCTTCAATCTTCAATTATCAATTATTGTAGATTGTAAATTTATAATTGTAGATTAGTTAAGTGGTGTGCTGGAGATTTGCGAGCCGAGCGTAAGCGGCAAATTAATTTCTTTGCCTTGGCGCCAGACGCGAATTTCTACGGAAGAACCTGGGCGGTATTGGGCGATGATGTCCCCAAGGTCTACGCTCCCATCCAGTATATCACGATCAACTTGCAAAATCACGTCGCCGGATTTCAAACCAGCCAAATCACCTGGCCCGGCTTTGGTAATCACGACCTGATTTTTCTTTTCTTCTTTGATCCACGCTCCCCTTTCCGGCAAACCATCGCCAGGCGGCATCAATCGCACCAGACTCCGGTCAACGCTCAAGATATTGAGGGTCGCGTGCTTGATTTGATTGTCTGACAACAAGCTCTGGAGCGATGCGGCAATGCCCACGGCAGGAATTACTGAAATTTTTCCTTGCGCAGAAGATTCTACTAAGCCAACCAAAGAGCCTGATGAGTCCCAAACCGGCGATCCTTTTTCCTGATTGGCTATGGACCCGACAATGACCAGCCTGCGATCAATCTTATCGCTTGTTTTTAAGGTTGGGTTTTCTGAAAAGCGGAAAGACGCAATGGACGAAGGCATGAAATCCGCAACATTATTCTCTATCCAAACTGCAGCACCTGTTCGGCTGCCGGCCAGAGAAGCAAAAGGCGCTACAGACAAATTGCGCGCATCGGTTTTCAGGAACACGCTCTGAGTGACCTGATCAACCAAAGCTTTCTGGACCTGATATGCCGCATGCTCATACCAGACGACCATATCTGTCGCACGATTATTCTGGACAATAGAAAGCGGAGCCACGAACCAGCCGTCTGAAGTAAGGGCCACTACGCGGCCAATCTCCTCGGTCGGCAAAAGCATTGGGTCAGCGCCCTTCTTGTGCTCATACAATATTCCTACCGGGCTTTTGCGGGTTGCTATGCTTTCGGGAACAGCTTTAGATGAGGCGTCTAAAGACACCAAAGGCAAAAGCTTGATGGTTGATGTGGTTGTTGTTTCTACCGCAGGTTTTGTACTGGTCGGCACGATTCCTGGAACCTGCAGACCCGTACCACGTACATCATACAACGTACCACGGGCGGCAAAATATCCGGCCACGCCGCCTGAAACAGAACCGATGACAACGTTCAGGGCGACAAAGAGGATAATGACCTTATAATCGATTTTCATAATTGTATTATAATACGTTCCGCGATATTAAAGCCAACGAGAGGTGATGGCAATGGCCAGCAAAAAAACCACAGCTAACACAAATTCAGAAACAGCCTGGCGTTTGCTGGGCAAAGGGTTGTACAAATAACGCCGCATGCGCAGTATCCCGCAAAAAATAATCATGCTCAAAGCGCCTTGCTGCCAAAGGCCGAGCGGTAGTGTGGCGCCGAGCAAGCCTAGATACAAGCCGGTGATAGCCCCGACCAGCATCCAAGTCCGGTTTTGTTTGCCAGAAGCTTCGGGGTGGCCAGTGGTCCGGAAAAGCAGAATGCCCAGAATGACCATGCCGGCTACATGCGACCAAGGCGGCGTATGTAAAAACGTAATCATGCCCGTGGAAGTAGAAACAGCGAACAGAATTATCAAAGGCACATAAGCGATGTTCACGCGCGAAAGCCCGCCGACCGGATAACGCGAAGGCATGAAACACAGAAAAAACAACAGCTGCAAAGACAGAAAACTGCAAACAAACGAAAGCCCGATGACCATGAATTGCTCAAATCTCCCTTCGGTTAGGAGCATGGCAAAAGCCAAGGCCAAAATAAGCAGCATGGTCGGCAGCATCTTTTCCACCATGTCCCACAAATCAACGCGTTTGCGCGACATCAAATAAGCAGAAGTTGCTAGTACGATAATGCCCAGCGCAACAAACCAAGGATAATCAAAAGGTTGATTGAACTGGAAATAAAAAGCAATCGCTATTATCAGCGAACTCAGCAAAGGCAATATGCGGTAAAAGAGAAACATTTAGAGATACAGAGAGCAAGAGAGCGAGAGAGCAAGAGATTCGAACCTTATCTCTGCATCTCCGTATCTCTTGATCTCAATTGGTTATTAAAAAGTTGATTACGATCTTTCCGTCTTTCAAATCCAGCGTTTTAATCTTCATGCTGCCGGCTTGCAGATCCCACGCCCCCATATCTTTGGCGAAGATATTGCTCATAACGGGCAAGATGGCCCAGGATGGCAGGTTGACCATGCCCAGTTTAGCGCTGACTGGCTCAAACTTTACAGAGCCATCGGTTTGCAGGACTGGCTTGACCTGCAGCAAGAGATCGATTCGGCCAAGGCTCCATCTTAATTTAAGAAACAATTCCATGCCAGTCGGCAAAATAGCCACCTGAGATTGCTCAATCGCCAAACTGTTGCGCAGGCCCTGAGCTATGCCCCAGGTAAACAAGCCGCTGACTTCTTTTTCGTTGATCGTGACGGCCATGTTCTTGACCCTGTCCTCCACTTGCTCGCGGATACGCGACGAGATCAAAGCCTCAAACTCGCGCGAATCCATTTTTTGTTGCGCAACTTGCCGGCTGGGGGTCGGCGCTTGGTAATAGTCCTTCAAAACCGGAAACTCAACGATTCCGGTCAAGGACACCAAGTAAGCGACTACTAAAAAAAATGCTGCGCAAACCGCAATCAACAAAGTCGCACAGGTCAAGACATTCCTCCCTAGTTTAGGGCCGCTTACTTTCGGAACAGGCGGACGGACCAACATCTGAGCTTTTGGATCTGGGGCGACCATATATTATGAGCTTGATCTGTAGGCTTTGACTTCTTTGATGACCAAGACTACTGCTGTGCCCAAGGGTATGGCCATAAGCGCGCCCACAAACCCGAAAAGCTGGGCTCCGACAAGCAAAGACAAGATGCTGACCAATGGATTCAAGCCCACTGCTTTTTGCATTACTTTAGGCACTATGAGCTGATTCTCCAATTGTTGGACCACGATCATCAGGGCCAAAGCCAGCAAGCCAGTCACGGTCGAGTGGCTGAAAGCGACCAATAAGATCGGACCGGCCGCAAGAATGGGGCCGAGGTAAGGTATGAACTCAACTAACCCACCAAAAACCGAAAGCACGAGCGCGCCTTCAACGCCCAGGACAGACAAACCTATGAAATAAAATACGCCAATGATCACTGCAAGTATGATTTGGCCTCTTAGCCAGCCGCTCATTTTATCCTGCAGCTGCGAAATGAGATGCAGAGCGAATTTCCGATGTTTGGACGGCACCCAATCCTGCACCAGCGTAATCGCCTTATCCTCTTGAGCTACCAGATAGAACGACATGACCAAGACTACGATGAATGCGGCAACGCCGCCAAACACAGTACTCAACAAATCTACAAGCCGATTGGCTGCGCCGCCCAATTGAGTTTGGATTGAGGCAATGCCTGAATTGATATTTATTGAAAAGCCGTACTTGCCTGCGAAATCCTTGAATGAATCCGAAATATTCTGGATCCAGCCCCATTGCTGGCCAAGTAAACTCGCCAGCCTGCCTGCTTGCTCTATCAAGGTCGGAATCATGAGCGTGATCACCAGCCCGAAAATACCGAATAAAACAAAATACAGGAACAGGACAGTCACGCCGCGCGGTATCTTCCGCTTATAAGCCCACTCTGCTGTCGGCTGCATGACTGCGGCCAGAAAAAGTGAAATCACGAACAGCGTCACAATGTCTTTGGTGAGCCAAAGGACTATGAATGCAACCACGACCGCAACCATCTTGACGATGGCGCTGGTTGATATGTATATGTTCCTGTCTTGCATGAAGGTATTATAGCATACTGAAAACCCTTGGCCCCTTTCTCAAGGGGCTGTGACCTAGTATGTTAAAATCTCCTTGTGAAAGGAGAAGCGAAGAGGTTTTCCGGTGAGCGATGTTATGGTACGTTATATTTTCAGTATGCCAACGCTAGCCACTAACCGCAAAGCCAAATTCGAATACGCATGCCTGGAAAAATTCGAGGCTGGCTTAGCTTTGACCGGGCAAGAAGTAAAATCAGTCCGCGCCGGAGGCGCAAAGATAGACAATGGTTATGTTGTAGGCCAAAAAGGCGGGCTGTGGCTGATTGGCGCAAACATCGCGCCCTACAAAAAGGCCTCAAACCTAAAAAACTATGATCCTGGCCAAAGCCGGCAACTCTTGTTGCACGGCAAAGAGATGCGCTATCTTATGGGCAAATTAAGCGAAAAAGGCTTGACATTGATACCAACTTCCCTATATACTCGCGGTAATCGGATTAAGCTCGAAATATGGCTGGCCAAAGGCAAAAAAACCTTTGAGAAGCGCCAAGCCATCAAGAATCGCGATTTAGACCGCGAAACTAAGCGTTTTTATTCCGAAGACATATAGAGGGGATGCCGAGCTTCGACGGATTTCAGTTCCCTATTCTGCAGGCCGAGCTGACATGACTCGTAAAACCGTGTTAACAAGACATTTGCCAACGTCTTATCAAAGGCTAAGGCTGCATTCGCTAACGCGTTTGCCATGCCATTAGCTCAACCGGCACTCGCCTAATAAGGCTCGTGCCGCGATCCCCTGTTTCGCTCCCCACGGAGCAGGCTGATCGTCATCTTTGGGGATAGGAGCCAATCCGCAGCATCTGGATTGGAACGACAAGGCTGATGCTAACGCCAATCACTTCTCGCTTGTTCGCATGTGATTGACGCACTCCGAGCAAGCCAAGCCTGTGAAGACGAATATGGTTTTGACTTTCGGACGGGGGTGCGACTCCCCCCATCTCCACCACCTAATCAAACTTCAATGCGCATACATTATCGCCGACGCAGATTCATACCCAAGCCCGAAGGCGTGATCTATCTTTTCAATAACCAGATCCAGGCGCCCGAAGTTCGCGTGGTAGATGAAGAAAGCCTTCCGCTCGGAGTGATGCAGACCAAAGAAGCTTTGGCCCTGGCCGAAGAGCGCGGCTATGACCTGGTGGAAGTCTCTCCCAAGGCAGTGCCTCCGGTCTGCAAATTCCTGGATTACGGAGCCTTCAAATACCAAAAGGAAAAAGAAATGAAGCAGCAAAAGGCGCATGCGAAGAAGGTGGAAGTGAAAGGCATCAGGCTCTCGGTCAAAATCGGCCAGCATGATGTGGACAATCGTTTGAAGCAAGCCATCGGCTTTCTGGAAGACGGGCAAAAACTCAGGATAGAAATCATGCTCAGAGGCCGCGAAAAAGCACACGGCAACCTCGCTCTCGAAAAAATCCAAGCCTTCATGAACGAGATTGCGAAAAAGTACACCCTGTTCGTGGAACAGCCTCCGAAAAATCAGGGCGGAAACGTCTCAGCCATCATCGGAAGGAAATCGTAACCAACCTAATGCAAAATTCAAAATTCAAAGTGCAAAATTATCGAGGCCTTACGGCATCTATCATATAAAATTGCGAAGCAACACCAACATTTTGAATTATTAATTATGAATTATTAATTAAAAAAAGATATGCCATTCAAGACACACAAGATGGTGGCCAAGAGAGTGCGCGCTACCAAAACCGGCAAGCTCATGAAGCGCCACGGCGGACAAGACCACTTTAATGCCCGCGATGCAGGCAAGATCACCCGCAAGAAGCGCCGCGATCAAACCATGCCGACGCAGTACACCAGGACCATTAAATCACTAGCCAAACTAACCTAATTACAATTTACATTTATCAATTCACAATTTACATTTTTGGAAATTGATAAATGATTATTGAAAATTAACCAAGATATGCCAAGAGTTAAGCGCGGCATGCACCGCATCAAACGCCGTAAGAATATACTGGCCCGCACCAAAGGAATGATGTGGGGACGCAAATCCAAGATAACTTTAGCCAAAGTAGCCTCCGCCAAAGCCGGCGTAAACGCTTATGTGAGCCGCAAGCTCAAAAAGCGCGTAAACCGCGGTTTGCAACAGGTGCGCATCGGCGCCGCTTCCCGCGCACTGGGCGTGAGTTACAGCCGGTTCATGGATGGCTTGAAGAAGCGCAAAGTCGTTCTGGACAGAAAAGTCTTGTCCCAGATCGCAGCCAAGCACCCGGCAGTCTTCAAAAAGCTGGTTGTAGCCTAAAAACATATCCACAAAGCAAAAGCGATCTGCACAGGGCAGGTCGTTTTTTTGTGTTATAATAAGGTAAACTTTTATATGAAAAAAGAGAATTCTGCCGTACGCCTAGACATGGCCGAGGCAAACGCGCCTAAGATTGAAGCAGTCCCCTCCAGTCCGGCTTCCCCTGATTCCAGTAAAACGAACCTCGAAGTTGAGGCAAGGAATGCTTTGGATCGTTTCCTTGCCGATCGCGAGAAACTCATACGGATGGATCATGCGGTGAGATTAAATCTTCCTCCAGCGGGCTGGGAAAGCAACAAGATAGGCCTTTATGGCAAAGGTTCCACACTGCTTGAAGTATACAATAAGAAAAAAGCTGAATTGCTCGAGTTCGCCGAGCATATGCAAAAGCAAATACCGGAGCTTAAAGAACTGGAATTGCTGGTTGAGGATCCCGTTCTGTCAAAAGAAATTAAACAATCCGTGAAACTGCTTGAAAATTTATCCACGGATTATATAAATATTGAACCTCCGGAAGCAACGGAATCCAGGAAAATCGCCAGCCAGGAGAACATCAGAACTCAGCTACGCAACCGCGAGCAAATCGAGCTTAAAGAGCAGGAGGATAAAGCTCGAAAGGCCACGGCCGTGATGCGCCGCGATTTAGCTAACCTCAAACGGTCTTTTTATAAGATGTATGGCATGACCTATAACGAAGCCTTGGTTTTGCCTAGCTCGCCCAAGCCGGCTGAGGGACAAGCGCCCAAAGGCTTTTGGGGCAAGTTGGCTGACAAGGTTTGGGAAAAGCCCCAGAGCCCAGAAGAGAAAAAACTTGGGGCTGCCAAGTCAAAAGATGCAAAAATTTTGATTAAGAAAATCCAAAACCTTGATAAGCGAATTGATTCAGCTTGGAACGAGACCATGGGCCAATATGCCCAGGAAAGCGAACCTCAAACTGCGATTTCTTTGGATACTTTGCGCTCAGTCCTGGAACAGGAAATGCCAGAAAAATCCCCGAGAGAAATTGAAGACTCAGCCAGCAGAATCCTAAGGTCTTTGCGAATCGCATTGCCCGAGGAAGTTAAAGAAGAAAAATCGAACATCTACCAACTCAAACCTGAACGCGTGGAAAAACTAGAACCTTCAGTCGTCATCAAAACAGAGACCTTAAAGCAATCCCGCAAGGAAGTCCCGACCCTAAAGGTGGCGCATGAAGAAAAGCCTGAGGTCAAAGAAGCGGAAAAATCAGACCGCAAACAAATCGCGATTGAGATAATGAAGGCTTTTGGCGGCGGCGAACAAGCCAGACAGCGCGGCTCCAACCTGTTTGAAGCTGTCAAAAACCAGATGCAGCTCATGAAGCTTGAGGATATGGATCCTTTAGATTATGTCCAACTTGTTGCCGAGCGCACTCAAGCCGAAAATGAAAATAATGAGAAGGGTGCAAAAGAATACGACAAGCAGATCCAAGCACTGAACAAAAAGCTGAGCTTCGGGTCAACTGATCCATCCAAAGGAATCAATATGGGCGGTTCCAGGCTCATGGAAGCCAGGGCTTTGGGCTCAACGCCAGCCAGGGCTGAGGCCGCCAAGATGGTCGAACAGATCACGGCCATACCTTCGCAGACAGCTGAACGCCCGTCTTTGCGCAAACCAAAACAGCAAATGGAAGAAGTTGAACCAAAAACTTTGCGCAAACCAAGGTCTTTGCGCTTAGTCAAGCCAGAAGCGCCAGAACCTCAAGTTTTTGAGCCAAAAGAAATCCCTGCTCCCCCGGAAGTTTTGACTGACAGCATGAACCTGAAAGAAAAACTTAATAGGCCCATGGACCTCCAGCTTGCGGCGCATTATGTACCGAACGCACGCTTGGTCTGGGATACGTTGGAGAAAGCAATCGCCAATGACCCTCAAGCCATTCCTGAAATCCAAAAATTAGTGGACAAACAACACGTTCCAGACGCAGGCAATCCTGCAACGACCTTAGTTTATGCTGTAGGTGAATACTTGAGGCTGGAAGAGGAATTCTTGAACAATGACGAAATCCAGGTGGACAGCCAAACCGAAAATGAAATAAGGGCCAAACTGACTAAATTGGGCCAGATTCTAAAGCGCGTAGAAAGCAAAATAGAGATTGATTTGTTCGGCACCAATGGCTTCCTTGAAGTCGCAGCCTGGGACCCGGACAATATGTCA
>Ga0172379_10003518_pt1 | contig 24798 bp, 30 predicted proteins | sample GrowelOW334metaG_FD_119756 | JGI IMG/M metagenome (GOLD analysis project Ga0172379, IMG submission 119756) | Groundwater microbial communities from an aquifer near a municipal landfill in Southern Ontario, Canada - Groundwater well OW334 metaG | ecosystem: Environmental > Aquatic > Deep...
ACTGGATATCATACTTGGCTTCGAACCAAGAGTTGGGAGTTCGAGTCTCTCCGAGGGCACAAAAATATGGCAATACCAAAAGAAGTACAATTTATACTGAAAAAATTGAGAGAAAGCGGGTTTGAAGCGTATATCGTGGGCGGATGCGTGCGCGATTTTTTAATGGATCCGCCAGCCGGCGGAGAGCCAAGGGATTGGGACGTGACAACTAATGCTAAACCCGAAGAAATACAGAAAGTTTTTCCTGACAGTTTCTATGAGAATAATTTTTTGACTGTCACGGTGCGCGTTGGCAACGGAAAAGAGGTAGCCTCCTCCGCCAAAGGCTCCGGCGGGCCAAAGGAAATTGAAATTACTACATACAGGCTTGAAGCAGAATATTCTGACAAAAGGCATCCTGACCAAGTAAAATATGCAGAAAAACTTGAAGATGATTTGAGCAGACGCGACTTCACTGTAAATGCCATAGCAATGGACGAGAAGAAGAAAATAACAGATTTGTTTGAAGGCCAGAAAGATTTGAAAAATAAAATAATAAGAACTGTCGGTAATCCCGAAGAAAGGTTTTCAGAAGATGCTTTAAGAATGTTGAGAGCCGTAAGGTTTGCCACAACCTTGGGTTTTGAAATTGAAGAAAATACAAAAGAAGCCATAAAAAAGAACAGCATTTGGCTTGAAGCTGTTTCACAGGAAAGAATTCGCGATGAATTTTTTAAAATTATTATGTCTGACAAGCCGGCCGAAGGCATTGAATTGCTTAGAGAATTAAATTTGTTGAAATATGTTTTGCCCGAGCTTTTGGAAAATTACGGAGTTTCGCAGAACAAGCATCATATATATGACTGTTATTGGCATGCTTTGAAAGCCGTTGAGTACACCGCCAAAAAGAAATTTAATATGTATGTAAGATTTGCCGCCTTATTGCACGACATAGCCAAGCCAAAAGTAAAAGCCGGCGAGGGAGAAAACGCAACATTTTATAACCATGAAATTGTAGGAGCAAAATTAGCCTTTCAGGCATTGAACAGGCTCAAATTTTCCAAAAAAGACGTTGAAAAAATCACAAAATTGGTGAGGTTTCATTTGTTTTATTACAACGTTGACGAGGTTGGAGAATCTTCTGTGAGAAGATTGGTGAAAAATATGGGAGCAGAAAATATGGAAGAGCTTTTGCAAGTTCGCCAAGCAGACAGAATTGGATCTGGCGTGCCAAAAGCCGAGCCTTATAAACTAAGGCATTTGAAATACTTGATTGATAAAGTGTCGCAAGATCCCATTTCAGCTAAAATGTTGAAAGTAAACGGAGGCGACATTATGGCTTTGCTTAAAGCTGACCCCGGGCCAAGGGTCGGGCATATTTTGAATATTCTTTTGAGTTATGTTTTGGAAGACCCGAAAAAAAATGACAAAAAGTTTTTGGAAAAAGAAATTTTAAAACTGGGAGATTTGCCCGATATAGATCTTTTCAGACTATCAGAAAAAGCGGAAACAGAAGTTGAAAAAGTGGAAACAAAGAAAGACGAAATGACAAAAAGCAAATATTGGGTAACTTAGAAAAATCGGGGCGTAGTATAGCAGTAGTATGCAGACTTCGGGAGTCTGTGGCCCGAGTGCGAATCTCGGCGCCCCGACAAAAATTGCCCGGTGATAAACACAGGGCTTTGGGCCTGTAGTAAAGTGGTATTACGCGTCATTCGCATTGACGAGGCGGCGGTCCGATTCCGCCCAGGTCCACAAACGGGTTCGCCCGGTTATCCAACCGGGCGCCCGGTCGTATGACCGGGCGATTCCCGACAGGTCCACAAAATGCCAGCAGAAAATAAACCGCAAAAATCAATTGTATATCCGGAAGTAAAAATGAAAGATGTTTTATCGGCTTTTTGGCGTGGAATAAAACCCCAGAAATGGAGCCTGTTTATTTTGACAGTTCTTATTGTTATAGCTAACGTTATTGTTATTATAATTCCGGTTTATTATAAGCAATTTTTTGATGTTATAGCCATTGAAGGAATAAAATCAGAAATTGCCAAGCAACTGATATTTATAATAACTGAAATAGCAGTTTTAAATGCAATTCGCTGGCTTCTTTACAGAATAATAACCGTTTTGAACACTTCATTCCAAACCGGCGTAATTGCCCGCTTGAAACAGCAGTCATACGATTATTTGATGCAGCATTCGTATACTTTCTTTGTTAATAATTTTGCAGGCTCTTTGGTGCAGAAAGTAAACAGGTTTGCCAGGGCCTTTGAAGTTTTGTGCGACAGAATATTGTGGGACGTTTTGCCGATGTTTGTAAGGATTGTTTCAATAATTGCCATTGTTTATTTTATTAACGAGTGGATTGCTTTGGTTATTTTTGTATGGATAGCCATATTCTTAATATTCAATGTTATTTTTTCGCGATGGAAATTGAAATACGACATTTTGGTGGCGGAAACCGACTCAAAAACAACGGCATATTTGGCAGACACAATAGCAAATCAAAACACAATCCAGCTTTTTGGCGGCTACAATTTTGAATCAAAAGGGTACAAGGCCATAACAGACAAGCAGGCAAAAACCACAAAAACCAGCTGGAATTTAGACGCAATAATGGAAGCCGGCCAATCGTTGCTGGGCTTTGCAATCCAATTTTTATTATTTTATTTTGCCATTAGATATTGGGAAATGGATTTGGTTTCAATTGGAGTTTTCGTTATGCTGCAGGTTTATATTATCGGCTTAATAGACCAGCTTTGGGATTTTTCGCGCGTAATCAGGGTTGCTTATCAGTCTTATGCAGATGCGAAAGAAATGGTTGAAATAACGCTTCTTCAGCACGAAATTAAAAATGTTCCAACTGCCAAAGAATTGGTTGTAAATAAAGGGGAAATTGAATTTGAAAATTTGAATTTTGCTTTTAATGAAACAAGAAAAGTTTTGGAAAATATAAATTTGAAAATTAAAGCAGGAGAAAAAGTTGCGCTGGTGGGGCCGTCGGGAGCAGGAAAAACAACTTTCATAAGATTGCTTTTAAGATTTTATTCTCCAACTGCCGGCCGTATTTTGGTTGATGGCCAGGACATTTCAAAAACAACTCAAGAAAGCTTGAGGAAAAACATTTCAATGGTTCCGCAGGACCCGGTTTTGTTTCATAGAACCTTGGCCGAAAATATTGCCTATGGCAAGCGCGACGCCAAAGTGGATGAAATCACCAAGGCGGCAAAATCGGCCCACTGCGACGATTTTATAGCCAACTTGCCCTATAAACTGGATACTTTTGTGGGAGAAAGGGGCATTAAACTGTCTGGCGGAGAACGCCAGAGAGTTGCCATTGCCAGGGCAATTTTGAAAAACGCGCCAATTTTGGTTTTAGATGAAGCCACTTCAAGTTTGGACTCAAATTCAGAAATGCTGATTCAAGATGCATTGAACACCTTAATGAAAGGCAAAACAACAATTGTTATTGCTCACAGGCTTTCAACCATACAAAAAATGGACAGAATAATTGTCATAGATGACGGAAAAATTATTGAACAAGGGAGCCATTCAGAATTGGTGGAAAAAGAAAACAGCCTTTACAAAAAGCTCTGGACTTTGCAGGCCGGCGGATTTTTGACAGAAGAAGATGAAGAAGAATCTGAAAAGGAAAACGATGAAGATGAAGAAGATAATAATGAAAAAACAAAAGCAGAATTAACTAATTTTTAATATGGAAGAAAAACAAAGGCCAAAAGTAGGCATAGGGGTTATGATTTTTAAAGATAACAAAGTTTTGCTTGGCAAAAGAAAAAATTCTTCCGGTGCCGGAGAATTTGCTTGGCCGGGAGGACATTTGGAATTCGGCGAATCTTTTGAAGATTGCGCAAAGCGCGAAACCATGGAAGAGGCAGGAATAAAAATTAATAATGTCCGTTTTCTCCGGCTGATGAATTTTAAAAATAGCTCAGGCAAGCATTATGCAGACATAGGCTTGGTTGCCGATTGGGCAAGCGGCGATCCAAAAACAATGGAACCGGAAAAATGCGAGGGGTGGGATTGGTATAATTTAGACAATTTGCCGCAGCCTTTATTTGGTCCGGTGCCATCTTATTTTGAATCTTTAAAAACAGGAAAGAACTATTTTGATTGCTAAAAAAGTTATATAATAGAGTAATTAACAAGCGTTTTACAGACGCTAAAATTATGGAAAACAATATCATACCAAAAAGAAATATACCCAGAGATGTTTTTTTGCATCTTTTGGCTATAGTCACTCTTTATTGGTCGTCGGTTAGCTTTGTCACAGTTTTGTGGCAGATGATAAATTATTTTTTTCAAGACCAGCTGAACTATTTTTATTATGAAAGTTTTTCCGGCTTGATAAGGTTTGGGGTGTCCTCACTGTTCATTGTGTTTCCGGTGTTTCTAATTGTTTCCTGGTATTTGAATAAAATATACGCAAAAGAGGCGCAGGTTAGAGAGTCAAAAATAAGAAAGTGGCTTATTTATTTAACTCTTTTTATTGCTGCCTTGGTCATAATTGGCGACTTCATTGCGGTAATTAATTTCTTTCTGGGCGGAGAAGTTACAATAAGGTTTATTTTAAAAGCATTGTCTGTGCTGCTGGTTGCCGGATTTGTTTTTGGATATTATTTAGACGATGTAAGAAAAGAATCTCCCACCAAGTTGGCGAAGCCTTTTGCCTGGGCTTCGGGAGTGCTGGTTGTAGCGGCAATTGCGGGGGCATTTTTTGTAATAGGTTCTCCAAGCACAGCCAGATTGATGCAGTTTGATTCGCAAAAAGTTTATGATTTGCAGAACATCCAATATCAGATTGTAAATTATTGGCAGAGCAAAGAGAAAATGCCAAACACATTAGCTGACTTAAACGATACAATTTCAGGATTTACAGCGCCAACAGATCCGCAAAGCAAAGAAAATTACGAATATAAAATAATAGATGCAGAAAAATTATCTTTTGAATTGTGCGCTGTGTTTAATAAAGAAGCTGCCAATAAAGATGTTGGAAATTTGAGGATTGGCCCAGCGGGAATTGATGCAAACTGGTATCATCCAGCCGGGAGATATTGTTTTGAAAGAACAATAGACAAACAGCTTTATCCTCCATTGGAAAAAACAGTAAAATAATATGAAGTGTGATTTTTGCAATAAAGAATTTGACATTAAAACTGAATGGATAAAAAAGCCATTGGCTGAAAGAATAAAAGACTCCTTGAATTTTTGGGCAACATTTGATTTTGATGTTAGGGGGGACGTTAGCCTCATAAAAGGAGTATTTTTGATGTTATTACAAATAGGATACTTTTTAATTTCAGTTTTTCTGATATTTTTTGTCTTTGGAGGATTTTTTGTTCCTTTAATGTCGTTTCTTAATAAATTTGTTTTTCTGAAACCGTTTCTCGACCCTAATTCAAGTTTATTTGATAGTATAATCTATCTATTTTCGGCGATTATCCTCTTGCTGCTGTTTTTGTTTATTAACGATATGATGTTTAAAACAGACATAGAAGGAAATTTTAAAAAAATATTCAACAGCAAAGATGCATCGATAAAATGTCCTCATTGTAAAAAGGAAAATAAATTAAAAGTTAATTATTTAAAATAAAAAGATATGGTAAGAAATCCGGAAAGGCCGGCGGAGCCTGAAAATCCGCAGCAAGAAGTTTACGATATTCAAGAAGAAACTCAAGAGGAGCAAGTTGAGAGGCAAGCGCAGGAAAGTAGAAGAAATTTGGAGCAACAAAAATTTGAAGCTGGCATGAGATCTTCGGATGAAAAAAGAAAGGCGCAAGAGCAATTAGACAAACAAATAGCTGATGCAAAGGCTGATTTAGCCAAAAAGTTGGGAATTTCTCCAGAAGAATTGGCTAAAAAAACAAAAGAAGCTTTAGTAAAAGGCGAAAGCCCGCTTTCAGAAGCGCAGAAAGAATCATGGCAAAGAAACAAAGAAGAACCAAAAAAGCGAGGATTGTGGGATCGTCTATTTGGTGGCAAATAAGTAAAGCCGGGTACACCCCGGTTTTGTTTTGTGTTAAAATTATATAATGGAAAGCGGAACAATAGAAGTAGAAAGTAAAAAATACCCAAAAGCTCTTAAAGAAGCTTTGAAAAATTTGGTTGCAAGTTCTGGGTCAAAAACGCTTTATTATAAAGGAAGCTGGAGTGACTTTTTCCCGCCCGAGGCGGGCCAGCCTGGGGCTGGTAAAAATTGTTTGGCAGTTGTGGGCTCGCGTCACTTAACTTATTACGGCAGAAAAGTTACAGAGCAAATTGTTACAGAGGCTTGCGCTGCAGGGATTACAATTGTATCTGGATTTATGTATGGGGGAGATGAAGCAGCTCACAGTGCTGCTGTAAAATGCGGAGGCAGAACAATTGCTGTAATGCCTTGCGGTATAGATAGAATCCACCCAGAAACACAGAAAAAACTTTATCAGGATATTTTAGACAATAACGGTCTTATTTTATCTGAATACGAGGGTAGTACTCAGCCTCAAACTTTTACCTATATTCAGCGAGACAGAATTGTGGCAGGCTTGTCTAAAGCGGTTTTGGTTACAGAAGCCGCGCTAAACTCCGGTTCTTTGCTTACTGCAGGTTACGCAACAAAATATGGCAGAAAAGTTTTTGCAGTTCCCGGGCAAATTACTTCGGAGCTTTCAAGAGGCACAATAAAACTTATCCGCGAGGGAGCAGAAGCAGTGAGCGAACCACGAGATATTTTAACTTTCTTTAAGGTGTTAGCTAGCCAAAAGAAAGAGTCCGCCTTTGGTACGCCGAAGCTTGTAGCGAAGGCGGCTGAGCCAAAAACCTTGGAAGAAAAAATTTTGGCGCATTTAAAAAGAGAGCCAATGAAGGCTGATGAGCTGGCTCGTGTGTTTGCAGTTCCAGTTGCGCAAATTGGCATAACCCTTTCTTTAATGGAAATGAAAAGTCAAATAATTCAAAATAGCGGCAAATATTATTTAAATTAAAATTATGATAAACCCAGACAACCGCGAGCCAGGACAAGAAACCGAACAAGAAAAAATTGAACGGGAAGTTCGTGAAGCCCGTGAAGAATTTAGCCGGCCTGTGCCCGAAGAATATAAAAAAATAATACGGCAGGGACCTAGGATAGGTTTTCCAGACGAATCCTTTGTTCTTGAACATATAGATGAGGAAAAAGCAGTACCTTTTTTAAAGAAATATATTGAAAACAGGGATGTTATCGACTGTGGTTGCGGCGATCTTGCGGGCTCGCGAGCAATTGCAGAGATTGCAGAAATTGATGGTGCAAAAAGATATACCGGCATTGATTTTCAATATCCACCATTTTCTAAATATGTTGATCAAAGAACCTTGGCTGAGGCCGAGCGCCAGCACGGGGCTAAAGCATTTAATTTGCCCGAAGCTAACGGACTGGTTGCTCCGGGACGTTTTGGAGAAATGCCCGTAGCAGTTGTGCAAGGCGAAATGTTGATGACTTTAGCTAAAATGAAAGATGGCGAAAGTCCTAAGTTTTTTGTTTTTGCTGGAGTTCAAGGTGGTGTAAAAGAATACTTTGAATGTTTAGTTGCTGAGTTAAATAGGCTTTGCCAAAAAGGAGATGCAGTGCTGGAAATAGGAATGAATAAAGATTTGGGAAAAATTTTGGAAGAAAGAAACTTTAAACGTGAATTTGCAAAAGGATGCGATAGTTTTTTATTTATTAAACAGTAAAAGTAAATTTAAAAAAGTAACATGCTTATTAAAGTGCCCAGTGTGGCAGTTAAACGTTGGTTATCATATGATAACCTGAAATATTATTTAAATTAAAAATAAAAATATGCCAAAACAAGAACAATTTAGGGGAGAAAATGATGATTTAACCCCCGACAAACCAAAAAGAAAATTTATTGTCGGGGCCAAAAAAAATCTAGACGGAACGACAGACTATTCAACTGCTGGGGAGTGGGACGGAGGTCATACTGAAAAACAACCCGAAAATACTGAAAATGCCGAAGAAAAAGAGGAGGAAAAAACGCCTGAATTTCAAAAAGGGGTTAAAGCAATTTTAGAAAATTTAGATGAATTGGGTGACTTATTAGATGCAAAATTTTTTAGGCCACATTGGTGGGGTCTATCTCAACACCTTAATAAATGTATAACAGGCATTACCGCCGAGAGGCGTGCATTAGGCGAGGTTAGCCTCAGCGAGGCGTCAGCTATGGCACAAAAAGCACGAGAGGTGGAGAACAAAATGAAAGACGCTCTTGAAATTATAAAATTAAAAGGAAGGATAGAAGTAGAAACCTTGAAAGACAGAAAGGAATCTGTCGGCGTGAGCCCAGAGGCGAGTAGCTGGCTTAGTGATGAAGGCCCGAAAGTTATGCAATCATTAATGGACTTGCATACTTTGGAAGGCAGTAAAATTAAAAATAAATCTCGTAAAAAATAAAATATGTTAATTAAAGTGCCTAGTGTGGCGAATTTGGGGCTTGAGACAATAAAGGTTGATATTGAAATAAATTTGGCAAGCAAGGGGTTGCCAGGGTTTGAAATTGTGGGCTTGCCAGACAAGGCGGTGGGAGAGAGCAAAGAAAGAGTGAGAACTGCCATTGTGAGCTTGGGCATAGAGTTTCCAATGAAGAAAATTACAATAAACATGGCGCCTGCTGATGTTCCCAAAGAAGGCTCCATGTATGACTTGCCAATTGCTGTGGGAATATTGAGCAGTGTCATGGAGTTTCCGGTTCCGCAGAAATCTTTGTTTTTGGGCGAGCTATCATTTGACGGCTCATTAAGGCACACCAAAGGAGCTTTTTTAATGGCGCTTTTTGCCAAAGAATTTGGGTTTACAAATTTGTTTGTGCCAAAGGATTCCGCCAATGAGGCAGCTGCAATAAAAGGAATAAAAGTTTTTCCAGTTGAAAATTTAACACAGCTTTCAAGGCATTTGCTAAAGCAATCCGCCGGCGATGGCGGAGAAATTTTTCCTGTGTCTTATGAAGAAGCAGAAAAAGAACAACATTCGCGCGTTGAGTTTGATATGAAAGAAGTTTTGGGCCAAGAGCAGGCAAAACGAGCCATGGAAATTGCAGCAGCAGGTGGGCATAATATTATAATGGTTGGCAGTCCTGGCTCTGGCAAAACAATGCTGGCCAGAGCTTTGCCCGGAATATTACCGCCTTTAAACGAAGCAGAATCTTTGGAAGTAACAAAAATTTATTCAGCATCCGGTGGTATTCCGCCAGGAGGGTCTTTAATTACAGAAAGGCAATTTCGCGCACCTCACCACACAGCCTCTCTTGTGGGCTTGGTTGGAGGGGGAAGTAAGCCACAGCCAGGAGAAATTAGTTTGGCTCACAGAGGGGTTTTGTTTTTAGACGAGTTCAACGAATTCCCAAGGTCTATTATGGAAGCAATGCGTCAGCCCTTGGAAGATGGGCACGTAACAATTTCTCGTTCAAAACAAAGGGTGGATTATCCTGCTGATTTTATGCTGGTGGCCAGCGCCAACCCATGCCCTTGCGGATATGCCATGCATCCAAAGAAAACTTGCACCTGCAACCAAAACCAAATTCAAAAATATCAAAAAAGAGTTTCTGGTCCAATTTTAGACAGAATTGATTTGCATATAAATGTGATGCCGGTTGACGCCTCGGAGTTTTCGGGCAACCAGCAGAACTCAGAATTTTTAGAAGAGTCTATAAAAATAAAGCAAAGGGTCATGCAGGCCCGCAGAAAACAGCAAGCCAGATTTGCTGACGAGATAATTCATTCAAACAGCCAAATGAAAAACAGCCACATAAAAAAATACTGCAAGCTTTCCAAAGAAGTGGAACAAATTTTAACACAAGCAGCCGCCAAGTTTCAGCTTTCTGCGAGAAGTTATATGAAAATGATAAAAGTAGCCCGCACAATTGCAGACTTGTCTGATGCAGAAGAAATTGAAATGCCCCACATGCTGGAAGCTTTGCAATACAAACCAAAAAACTATGAGTCAGCATAATGATGTGGGAAAAATTGGGGAGGATTTGGCCAGGGAGTATTTGGAAAAGAAAGGGTATAAAATTTTAGAGCAAAATTATAAAACAAAATATGCTGAAATTGATTTGATTGTGTCCGCCCCAGGCGGATGGGCCTCGGGCCCAAAAATTTTAGTTTTTGTGGAAGTGAGAACTAAAATTGGAGAGCAGTGGGGCGCGCCCGAAGACACATTGAATAAACAAAAACTTTGGAAAGTGCTGCAAAACGCCAAATCATACATTGGTTTTAAAAATTGGAGCGAGGCTGCCAGAATTGATGCGGTTTGCATTGTGCTGCGCCCCGACATGTCTGTTGTTCGCCTTACTCATCACGAAAATATAATAAGCAGTTGACAAGAGGTTGCTATTTGTTATCATTTAGTTGGCTGTTTGACATTTTTGTTTTAGAAACACGGGGAGAAAAGCTATGGTAAAACCAGAACCAACAATTGGCGAATTTATTGAAAGATTGCTTGAAACCAATGTTGCCGAGGCGGAAGAATGGCTGAGAAATTTTTCAGACACTCTTCCTTCGGAAATTTGGCAGAAAACTTTGGAAGAAAAGATGACCAAGATTATTCTTCAATGGTTTATGCGGGGAATTCCTGCGCAGATTTCCGGGCATATTAACGGATTGTATCTGCAGAGAAGAGATCATCAGGCTTCTTTGGTCAGCGGACGGATATTCCTTCAAGAAATTATGGAAAAGGCAAAAGAATATGGCATTGATACATCTGGAATTGAAAAAACGTCTATCATAAGGCCCGGTTAGTGAGAGGGGGAGCAAATATGGCAAATCAAACCAGCGCGGCGTCGAATATTGGCAAATTTGTTGAAAAGATGGAAGGGGAAACGAAAGTCTTAAGAGCCAAGGAGTGGATTAGGGTATTTAGAACCAAATCGCCCGGCTACCAAGATTTTTCTACAAGAGCTATTACGCCCGAAAGCGTAGCCTCTATTGCCATCAATATTTTCTATATTGTTTTGCACGAGATAGAGGAAAGATACAAAACAGAGGAAAAGCGCGGCGAGATTGACCATCAGCCCGAGGCTGCAGACTGCAAAGTGTTTTTGCAGGAGCTGTTTCACGCAGCCAGCCAGATTTTTGTGGCAGTTGATCCGGGAGTGGTGGACTTACTGTTAAAACAACTGTGATTTTTTGAAATATGCGGTTAGCAATAGCCGCCTTTTATTTTCTTGACAATGGCTTTTCATTTTGGTAAACTAATTTAATAAGCAAGGAATGAATTACTTGTCCGTCTGACCACGGACTTTTATTTTAAAAAAATTAACAAATAGTATAATTAATAAATAATATGGATATAAAATCATTTCAAAGAGCTTTGGGGCAAATTGCCGAAGCAAGAGGCATTACGCCTGAAATAATTATAGAAACGCTGGAAGCAGCGCTTGCTACTGCATACAAAAAAGATTATGGCAAAAAAGGCCAGAAAATAAAGGCGAAATTCAACCCTGTTTCCGGAGATGCCAAGTTTTGGCAGGTAAAGCTGGTTGTTGATGAAACAATGCTTTATACAGAAGAAGAAATAGAACAAATGAAAGAAAAGAAAATTATTCCTTCAGAAGATTTTGACAAGCAGGTTGAAGGCCAGGAAGAAGGCCCAAAAAAGGTTGTTTTCAACGAAGAAAAACACATAATGCTTGAAGACGCCAAAAAAGACTATCCAAAAATTAAAGCCGGCGAGGAAATAGAAATTCCTTTGGCCGAAAAGCAGGATTACGGCAGAATTGCCGCCCAAACCGCAAAGCAGGTTATCTTGCAAAAAATCAGAGAAGCTGAAAAAGAAACAATATTGTCAGAATACAGGTCTAAAGAGGGCGAAGTTGTTTCCGGAGTTGTGCAAAGAATTGAAGGCCATACAATTTTTGTTGATATTGGAAAAACCCTGGGAGTTATGAACAGAGAAGAACAAATTCCCGGCGAATTTTACAGGCCAAGCCAGCGCCTGAAATTTTACATTATAAAAGTTGAAGATTCTCCAAAAGGATCGGTGGTTTTGCTTTCTCGCGCCTATCCAAAATTAATTTCAAAACTTTTTGAAATAGAAGTTCCGGAAATTGCAGCCGGAACAGTTGTGATAAAATCAATTGCCAGAGAACCCGGATTTAGAACAAAAATTGCCGTTGCTTCAGAGGAAGAAGGCATTGACCCCATTGGAAGCTGTGTGGGTCAGAGAGGAACAAGAATTATGGCAGTTATAAATGAATTGGGCGGAGAAAAAATTGACGTTATTGAATGGGACAAAGACCCTGCAAAATTTATTGCAAATTCTTTATCACCTGCTAAAATTATAGAAGTTAAAGTGGAGGATAAAAACACAGCCAAAGTTATGGTTCCAGAAGACCAGCTTTCTTTGGCCATTGGAAAAGACGGCAGAAATGTAAGATTGGCGGCTAATTTAACCGGCTGGAAGATAGATATTAAGCCTGTTGAAGGCGTAACAGCTGAAGAGGTTGAAGGCGGCGAAAAAGACGAGGCTAAGGAAGAGAAGCCTAAAAAAGAGAAAAAGGCAAAGAAAGCCAAAAAAGAGAAAAAAACCGAGGAAGCAGAAGAGGATGACGACGACGCAGCTAAAGAAGACAAATAAATAACGCCTATTTTCCCCCTTCTCCGCTAAAGCTACGGACGGGCAGGCAGAATAAGCAAAAAATATGAAAAAAGGAATTATTATAACAATTGCAGTTATAGTTTTACTTTTGATTTTGGCGGTTATCGGGTACGCTGTTGCCAGGTATTATTTAATTGAAAAACCAATAAGGAAAAACACCCCCGATGTGGTTGCTGAATGGAAAATTTATAAAGACAGTATTAGCGGTTACCAAATTGATTATGCGCCGCAAGCAACAGTAGAAGATGCCGAGAGCGGAAAAAGCGCAACAATAAAATATGAAAACGGCTCACTTTTTATTTGCACTGTAGGCTGGGCGGCTTGTGGAAATGAAATAGGAGTGGGACCCGATGATGTGAAACAACAGATATCAAAGGAAATAGAAATAGACGGACAAAATTATAACCTCCATGGTTTTCTTTTGAATTCCGGAGAGGAATGGCTGACTCTCAACTTGCCCAATAACTTAAAAGTTTACTATGATATTTTATCTAAAGCAGGGCAATCCCAAGACCAATTTAAAAATGTTGAGGATAGATTATTTGAAATGCTTTCCACATTTAAGTTTGTAAAGTAATAAAATTAAAAAGTAAATTAATTATCAAATCTCAAGGTTTAAATTTCAAAATTATTTTGACTTTAAATTTTGGCTTTTGATTTTATTAGGACTATGTGGCTAACATATTCGCCAATTATAGTTTCGCTTTTCGCGGTGGCATTCGTCTTTTTTCTGATTGCTAAAATCAGAAAGGCTCCGGCAGCCAAAGACAAGGCAGTTGAAATAACTCGCGCTATCCAAGAGGGCGCAGTGTCATATTTAAAAAGGCAGTATAAAACAGTGAGCATTGTTGCTGTTGTGCTGTTTTTTGCCATTTGGATTTTCTTTGCAGGCCAATACGGCTTTGCAGGAGGATTTAGAATGGGGTTGGGATTTTTAATTGGGGCCGTTCTTTCGGGATTTTCAGGATTTATTGGAATGTGGGTTTCCACACAAACAAACACAAGAGTTGCCGAATCAGCCAAAAAGGGTTTGGCTCCGGCTTTGGATTTATCTTTTAAAGGCGGATTGGTAACAGGCCTTCTGGTGGTCAGCTTGGGCTTGTTGGCAGTATCAGGATTTTATTTTGCAACAAGAGACATTCAGGCTTTGGTGGCCTTGGGATTTGGCGCCAGCTTGATTTCTGTTTTCGCCAGGGTGGGTGGAGGAATTTACACAAAAGCAGCAGACGTGGGAGCAGACTTGGTTGGAAAAGTTGAAAAAGGAATTCCGGAAGACGACCCAAGAAACCCGGCGGTTATTGCCGACCAAGTTGGAGACAACGTTGGCGATTGCGCAGGAATGGCAGCTGACATTTTTGAAACCTATTCGGTTACAACAGTTGCTGTGATGATTTTGGGAGCTTTGCTTTATCCAAATGAACCGCAGTTTATGTTGCTTCCGTTGTTTTTGGGAGCTGTTTCAATTTTGACTTCTATTATTGGCAGTTTCTTTGTAAGGCTTGGAAGTTCAAAGAGCATTATGGGGGCAATGTACAAAGGCTTAGCAGTCTGCGTGGTTTTGTCTGCAATTGCTTTTTATCCTTTAATTACAAAAATGATGGTTGGCCAGGACATTTCAGCATTAAATATTTATTTTTCATCTTTGGTGGGATTGGTAATTTCAGCAGGAATGTTTGTTATTACAGAATATTACACATCAAAAAACTATAAGCCGGTAAAAGATATTGCAAAAGCATCAGAAACAGGGCATGCAACAAACATAATCAGAGGATTGGCAATTGGAATGCAATCAACAGCTTTTCCGGTTTTGCTGATTGCCTTAGGCACAATTGCCAGCTATAATTTTGCAGGAATTTACGGAGTGGCCATTTCAGTAATGGCAATGCTTTCAATTTCGGGAATTGTTGTGGGAGTTGACGCTTACGGCCCAATTACAGACAACGCCGGAGGAATTGCCGAAATGTCGGGAATGCCCGAAAGCGTAAGGGAAATTACAGATGCCTTGGACGCAGTTGGAAACACAACAAAAGCAGTCACAAAAGGTTATGCAATTGCATCAGCAGGATTGGCAGCATTGGTGTTGTTTGCAGCCTACAGCCAGCAAGTGGTTGATTTGGCCGGTTATAAGGCCGCTGCAAGCTTTGTTTTAGATGACCCAAGGGTTATTGCAGGTTTGTTAATTGGAGGCCTCTTGCCTTATTTATTTGCTTCATTCTTAATGGGAGCAGTTGGAAAAACAGCTGGCAAAGTTGTTGAAGAAGTAAGACGCCAGTTTAGAGACATCAAAGGCTTGATGGAAGGCACAGCCAAACCAGAATACGGAAAGTGCGTTGACATAGTTACAAAAGCCGCAATCGGAGAAATGCTGATGCCGGCCTTGATTCCGGTTTTGGCTCCGGTTATTGTTGGATTTACTTTGGGAGTTGAGGCGTTGGGAGGAATGTTGATTGGAGCAATTGTCACAGGGTTGTTTGTTGGAATTTCAATGACAACCGGCGGAGCAGCCTGGGACAATGCAAAGAAATACATTGAGGCAGGAAACTTTGGAGGCAAAGGAGGCGAAGCCCACAAAGCCGCTGTCACCGGCGACACCGTTGGCGACCCGTATAAAGACACAGCAGGCCCAGCTATAAATCCTATGATTAAGGTGCTGAACATCGTAGCCCTATTAATTGTCGCTTTTCTAGTCTAAAACCTATTCGCTCAGACACGTGTGAGCGAATACAAAAACCGTCCATCTCGGGCGGTTTTTGTTTTGATTGACATTTAATAATATTTTAGTATAATAACACTGGTTCTTTCACACGTTGTTTCAAAGGAGTCGCACATATGGACTGGCATTCTGGAATTGTGATTGTTGTTGTTGCCCTGTTTCTGATGCTTTTGAACTATTTGCAAAATAAGAGTCTAATTGCAAATAAAAAAAGACGTTCTGAATTAAAAGACAGTTTTCAAGAGCTAGGAACGGCTAATCAAGAGCAAAGAATGACTCTTTTGATTAAGAGAATGGAAGAGCTTAAAGACAGCGCAGAAAGAGGCAGAATTTGGAGGAGCGTTGAAGACGAAAGGGAGTTTCTTGAGCACAGGCTTGGCGGCCTATGGGGCTTGTCTGAAATCAAGAAAAGCCTTGATAGAATGAATGGCGAAGAGTATGAAGAGTGGAGAGAAACAGACGACAACGAGGACGAAGTTGCCTGGGTGCAGGTTTATTGCCGCAGAGAGATCAAAAAGATTGGTCAGCGGTTAAGAGAACTTGATGCTCGGGCGACGTCAGAAGCGGCATCTAAATAATTTGCCTACCATTTAGGCGCCAAATTAAATATACCCTGCGGTTCAGTGCCACAGGGTTTTTTGTTTGACTTTTTGCAAAATTGGAGCCAAAGTTAAATAATTAAAAGCCCCGCGGGGCGCTTAGTTTATAATTAAAGTTGTAAAATTATGGAAAACAAAATTTATTTCGGCGCGCAAAAAAGTATTTCTTTGTTGGGAGCAATTATACTTTTATTGGGATTAATTTTTGTCATTTTTCTTGCTAATTTAATGCCTTCACCCTTGAACTATGTTTTTTATATTTTTGGAGTCATAGTCTTTTTATTTGCTTTATTATTTTTAGTAAAATCTTCTGGCAGTTTTGCCGCAGAGGTTACTGATAACGGAACAATAGAAATTAAAAGAGGTATTGGAAAAACATCAGAAATAGAAATAAATTCCATTAAATTTGTGGGAGACAATAACGTTGTTATTTTGCAAACAACTAAAGATAATATTATTTCTATTACTGTTGCCGACGAAGAAGATAGAAAAAATATTAAACAATTTAATCCAGAAAAAATAATAGGCGCAGTGACAGGCTGGAGCAGAATGAAATATGGATTGGAAGCATTGAAAAATGCAGGAAAAAACGAATATCAAAAAGGTATTGGGCCATATTCTTTTGCCTTTGTCTCTGACGAATCAAAAGTAGTTAAAATTAAACTAAAATTGCTAACAGTTATCAATTTTCTTGGTAAAAATGATATACAAGAACCCACAATTTATGTTTCTTTAAAAGATCCAGATAAATTTATATCAGAAAATAAAAAATAAATTCATGGACCCTAATTCTTGGTTTTATACATTAAGCGCCATACCCCAAACAATAGCTTCATTAATTGCGCTTTCGGCAACCTTTATAATTTTTAAACTAAATGCGATAGACTCTAATATAAATACTGATGTCTATCATATCAGAATTTTTTTAAACGTTTTAAACAATAATTTTGAACCCTATATTGGGAGAAAGGATTTGAGAGAAATATTAAATCCTTTGAAAGAAGAAATAAAGAAACTTGATTCCGAAAAAGAATCTTTGGGGCTAGACAGAATCATTTTCGAAAATTTACAATCGGCATGTAGGTATATAATAAGTGGCAAAATAGTAGATTGGTATCCTCTTCACGAAAAAAATTTATACAAATTTATCACCTATAAATACGATTCTTTAAAAGGGGGATATATGTCTAAGAATATAATTTTAGATTATTTAAAGAAAACTCTAATACTTTCATCGATATCTGTTGTATTATGCCTTTTGTTTCTATCGCAATTTGAAGCTTCGACAGGTTTTGAGGTTATAATAAATAATTATTGTATTGCAAGATTCATATTATATTTTTTAGCTGTTTTTAGTATCGAAAGCATTATTTATGCAGTCTATTCAATTTTTAAAATTTCCAAAATATCTTAATGGCAATAATCAAGAACCAGCCTTCGCACGAGGCTACGGTTTGGCGAAAGAAAACTTGGCCGGGGATTTTTGAGCTAATTTTAGCTGGAAAGAAGAAGTTTGACCTAAGGTTGAATGATTTTGATGTAAAAGAGGGCGATGTTTTGGTGCTGGAGGAGTGGGACCCAGAAACAAAACAATACACCGGCAGAAAAATTGAAAAGAAAGTTGATTATATTTTAAAATTTAAGCTGGATGATTTTGGCCAGAAAAAGGAAATTGAAGAAAAAGGCCTGCAAATAATCCAATTTAAATAAAAATAAAATTATGGATGTTAAATATATAGACGATAGTGTTATTTCGAAGTGTGTTAAAGGAGAAAAGGTTATTGAAAAATTTATTGCTTTTTCGAAAGGAGGAACATCTCTAAAACGCTATTTTGGTATGCCTTTGAGCTATGCCGAAAGACGTACTAACGTTGATTTTGAGAATTCCATAAAAATACAGGGAAGCCATGTGGATGTCCATTATAATAAACCAATTGTGGAAAAAAGTTTTAGCGTTGGTTTTGGGAATTCTGGCGGAAACTCTTTTCATTTTCCAATTCCGGTCGTAATTTATAAAACCGATAAGCACATCATAATTGCTCCGAACAAAGACCAGTTTAATATGTCAAAAATTATTTTTGGTATTGCCACTGTAGTGTTGTTCTTTATTCTATTCTTACTTTTGATTGCTGCCCTTATCTTTAGTCCGGTCATCTTTATCGCATTTGCCATATTTTTTTTACCAGTTTTGATTTATTACTACCTTTTCTTTGTAAAAAAGAATTATCTTTCGGTGGGACCCATTGAATCATTGAGTAATATAAATGAAAGCACAATACGCATAAAGGGAAGATTTAATACGGGTATCCCGTCATTCGTAACCAAAGATTACGATGCTGAATTTTATGTTGGGAAAAAATAAAAGATAGAAATTAACGTTGGTTATCAATTGATAACCTAAATAAATTTATGGGGGAGAGAAGTGGGTATACAATAAAACTGGTTCGGGAAAATGATATAGAAGTGCTTACGGGTATATTTTCAAAAACATTCAGTGAGGCTGATAAAGAGAAATCTTGGGATATGGAGCATTCAAAAAAGTACCTTTTGTATTGGCTAAAGAAACAGCCCGATATGTTTTTTGGCGCATTTGATAGTGATGGCAAGCCCGTTGGGGCAATGGCTGTAAACATCAAACCTTGGCGAATTGGCACAAGATGTACCGACGCTGTTATTTTTGTAGACGCAGAACATCAGGGGCAAGGAATTGCAAAATTGTTATTTAAAAAGGTAATTGAAGAGGCAATGAGCGAATATGGAGCAACAAGCTTTGAAGCAGCAACTTTTGCAAACAAAGAATTCCCATTAAGCTGGTACAAAAAAATTGGAATTAATCCCGATAAAAACACAGTGTTGATAAAGGGAAAATGCTCGGATATATTAAATAATCTATCAAAATAAAATTATGGGAGAGGGCGAATATTTTTTAAAGGTTTTTTGGGTTGGGTTTGTTGTTAGCTGGCTTTGGGAGGCGTTGCATAGCGCTTTGTATTCAGGCTATATGAACGGGCCCGTAACTGTTTTTATATTGTTTCGCGCGGCATTTGTTGACGCGGTTATAATTTCAATTTTAATATTTATAGGCCGGAAATTTGGAAAATATAAAACATTATTTATTTTATCAGCAGGGCTTGTTATAGCTGTAATTATTGAGACTTGGGCCTTACAAACCGGCAGATGGGAATACAATTCACTTATGCCAATTATTCCAATTATAAAAACTGGCCTTACGCCCACAATTCAGCTGGCCATAACAGCCTATTTTGTGGAAAAAATAATACATAAAGACAAATAAAATCATGGAGTTGTTGAGAACTATAAAAGAGCAGGAAGTTTATCCGGATTATAAGCCCGAGGTGGGAAAGGAAAATAAATACAGAAAAGCTGTAAGAGCGGTTGTGATGGATGATAATAATAAAGTTGCCTTGATAAATGTTTCAAAGCTTAATTATTACAAGCTACCCGGCGGTGGAATTGAAGATGGCGAAGCTATGGAACAGGCCTTGAAAAGGGAATGTTTGGAGGAGGTTGGTTGTGATATAAATGTTGGAGCAGAAATTGGGAGAGTGCTTGAGCACAGAGATAAAATAAATACAAATCAAGAGTCTTTTTGTTTTTTAGCTAAGGCTGTTGGTAAAAAAGGTCAGCCAGCTTTGGTGGGCTATGAAATAACAGACGGGTTTGAGCCTCTTTGGGTGGATATAAATGAAGCAATTTTATTGGTGGAAAATAGCAAGCCAACTTCTTATGACGGGCCATTTATAAAAATTAGAGATTTTGTTTTTTTGAAAAAAGCAAAAGAAATATTAAAATAAAAATATGGAGAGTAAGATAAGTTTGGGAAAATATAGGCATTATAAGGGAAATACATACGAAGTGATTGGCGTTGCAAAACACAGCGAGACTTTACAGGAAATGGTGGTTTATCGCGCTTTGTATGGCGAAAACGAGTTGTGGGTTAGGCCATTAAGTATGTTTTTAGAAGAAGTGGAGGCTGACGGTAAAAAAGTTCCAAGATTTGAAAAAATAGATTAAAATAAAACAGAAATGGTTATAGATATTGAACTAACTTTAAACAGGTTTGGTTTTGGGAGAATTGCTGAAAATAAGTTTCAGTTGTTTTGGTTGAGGTTTTCTAAGTGGAACATTCCGGGAAAGCATTCTATTTCTTTTGAAATAAACTGGCGCAAAAACGAAAAATAAATAAGGGGTTTTTCCGGCCAAATCTATTCGCTCAAACGCTTCAGATGTGTCTGAAGCGTTTTGTTTGGGGTTGATTTATACAAAAAAAAGATGTAAAGTATACAATATTATTCGTAATTTATTAAGACGACGAATAAGGTATCCAGCGAAAATTAGGCCTAGAAGTATTCGATATATCATAGCCTAATTTTCGAGGCAATCTTGTTCGCTTCGCTCACAAGACCGTGAAAACAGAAATTAAAAAATTGCCAAAGGCGGAAATAGAAATTGAGTTTGAATTGAGCGCTGATGAATTTCAGCATCATATTGAGCATGCGTTGGAGCATTTAAAACAGCATGTTAAAGTTGACGGCTTCAGGCCCGGGCAGGCTCCTGCAAAAATGGTTGAAGACAGAATAAACACAGAAACCTTGCTCTTGGAAGCAGGAGATATGGCGGTAAAGGCCAGTTACTACAAGTTTATTGAAGAAAACAAATTAGAGCCCATTGGAGAGCCCGAGGTTTCAATTATAAAGATAGCCAAGGGCAATCCGTTTTTGTTTAAAGCAAAAATAGTTGTTTTGCCGGAGATTTCTTTGCCCGACTACAAAGAAATTGCTAAGACTATCAAGGGAAAAGAAATCTCTGTTTCAGAATCTGACATAGAAGATGCGTTGGCATATTTGCAGAAGTCCCGGGCTAAATTTTCACAGCAGGACAAGCCGGCCGGAGACAATGACTTTGTTGAAATTGAATATCAAAGCAAAGATGTAGACGGAAATAAAGTTGTAAAAGACAGATTTACTTTGGGCCAGGGCGGGTTTTTGAAAGACTTTGAAAACAATGTAAAAGGAATGAAAGCCGGGGAAGAAAAAGAATTTAATGTGAAATTTCCCGACTCCGCCCCCAGGAAAGATTTGGCAGGCAAAGAAATCAGTTTCAAGGTTAAAATGGTCAGCGTGCAAAAAATGGAATTGCCGGAAGTCAATGACGAATTTGCCAAACAACTTGGCGGTTTTGACACATTGGTAACCTTGAAATCAAACATTAAAGAAGGCATCACAGTTGAAAAAACAGAGGAAGAAAAACAAAGAAAAAGAGGCGAAATTTTGGAGAAAATCGCTGAAAAGTGCGATTTTGAAATTCCTGAAAAATTGGTGGCTTACGAGCAGGAAAGATTGTTTGAAGATTTAAAAAACAACATAACAAACAGGTTCAAATTAACTTTTGAAAATTATCTGGCTTCTATAAAGCAAACCGAAGAAGAAATTAAGAAAACTTTTGCCAAAGAGGCTCAAAAAAAGCTTAAAACTTTCTTGGTTTTGAGGGAAATAGGCAAGAAAGAAAACATAGAAGTTACAAAAGAAGAAACAGAAGAAGAGATGAATAAAGCCATAGCAAGCTACTCAAAAGAGCAGGTAGATAAAATTGACATCGAACAATTAAAAGAGTATAGTAAAGGTGTGATATTTAACGAGAAAATATTTCAATTTCTTGAAAAATTATCCGGTTAGTTTATAAAATTAAAAATTAAAAGTTCGAAAGAATGCCAATAGTACCAACTATTGTAGAACGTTCTCAGCGCGGCGAGCGCGCATACGATATATTTTCAAGGCTTTTAGAAGAGCGCATTGTTTTTTTGGCGGGTCCGGTTACTGATATGAACGCGAATTTGGTCATCGCCCAGATGCTTTATTTGACTTCTAAGGATCCAAAAAGAGACATCAAGCTTTACATTAATAGTCCGGGAGGTTCAGTTACAGCGGGTTTGGCAATTTATGACACAATGCAGTTTTTAAAATGCCCTGTGTCCACCATTTGCATAGGTCTTACAGCTTCAATGGCGGCAGTTATTTTGTCGGCGGGAACAAAGGGAAAGAGATTTGCCCTTCCTAATGCTGAAATACTTTTGCACCAAGTGGCCGGAGGAGCGCAAGGCCAGGCGGCAGATATAGAAATTACTGCAAAACAAATTGTTAAAATGAAAGAAAAACTGAACCAGATTTTGTCTTCTCACACAGGCCAGCCTTTAGACAAGGTGCAAAAAGATACCGACAGAGATTTTTACCTAACAGCAGAAGAGGCCAAAGCATATGGATTGATTGACGAGGTTATCGGAACCACAAAAGAAAACAAATAACAGACTAAAAAGCCTAAAATTTTATCGTATAACAAGCTCGCCACGAGGTGAGCTTTTATTGTAAGAGAAAAAATATATGAACCAAAATATTATTTACGCGGTGTTGGGGGCTGCATCCTTGCTGTTTGGAATTATAGTAGGATATTATATCAGGCAAAATTTGGCTAAGAAAAGAGCGGGCTCCCTTGAAGCAAAATTGCAAAAGAGAGTTGTTGATGTCAAAGAAGAGACCACAAAAATGGTTAAAACCGCAGAAAAAAAATCTGCGGATATTGTAGAAAAAGCGCAAAAAGAAGTTGATGAAAGAAGAAGAGAGTTTTTAAAAGCCCAGCAGATTTTGCTGGACAGAGAGCATTTGTTAGACACAAAAATATCCGCTTTTGACCAAAAAGAGCAGGAATTAAGGGACAAAGTTGAAAAATTAAAAGCAGTTAAAGAAGACCTAGACAGTTTAAGAAAAACAGCCGAAGAAAAACTGGAAAAAGTTGCCAGTCTTTCGAGGGAAGATGCCAAGAAAGAACTTTTGGCCTTGGTGGAAATAGAATCTGAAAAAGAAATTTTGGAAAAAATTAAAAAAATGGAGGAAAGAGGCACTGAAAGGTTTCAGGAAAGAGCCAAAGATATTATTGCTTTAGCAATACAAAAATGCGCAGTTCCTCAAACTCAGGAATTAACAACAACCACAGTTATTTTAACCAACGAAGAAATTAAAGGCAGAATTATCGGCAAAGAAGGCAGAAACATCAGAACATTTGAAAAGTTAACAGGAGTGGAGCTTATTGTGGATGAAACTCCCGAATCAGTTGTTATTTCAGGGTTTAACCCCATAAGAAGGCAGATTGCCAAGGTTGCTCTTGATAAACTGATTGCCGACGGCAGAATTCAGCCGGCCAAGATTGAAGAAAAAGTTGAAGAAGCTAAAAATGAAATCGCCCAAAAAATCAAAGAAGCCGGAGAAAAGGCGGCTTATGATACGGGCGTAATTGGGCTCCACGACAAACTGGTTCAATTATTGGGCAGATTATATTACAGAACATCTTACGGTCAGAATGTTTTGCTTCATTCAATGGAAGTGGCTTTAATTTCAGAAACAATTGCCGACGAGCTCAAAGTGAATAGCCAGGTGGCAAAAAGAGCCGGATTGCTGCACGATATAGGAAAATCAATTGACCAGCAAATCCAGGGCTCTCACATTGAAATTGGAATCAAGCTTTTGGAGAAGTTTGGAGAATCTGAAGCAATTATAAAGGCAATGAGAGCTCACCATGAAGATTATCCGGCTGATACTCTTGAGGCCGTGATAGTAAAAACAGCTGATGCAATTTCTTCAGCGCGCCCCGGAGCCAGAAAAGACACGCTGGAAAATTATTTGCAGAGATTAAAGGAGCTTGAAGACATTGCCAACAAATTTGAAGGCATTGAAAAAGCTTATGCTATTCAGGCCGGCAGAGAAATAAGAGTGTTTGTTAAATCGGACAAAGTTGATGATTTGGGAGCTCATAAAGTTGCCCGCCAAATTGCAGACAAAATTGAAGAAGAATTAAAATATCCCGGAGAAATAAAAGTTACAGTTATCAGAGAAAACAGAGTTGTAGAGTACGCCAGGTAATTTTTACAACTAAAAACCGCCTCTAAGGCGGTTTTTAGTTGTTTATGCTGCTTGTTTTTCTGAAGCTTCTTTATTTTCTTGCTTTTCCTCCGGCAGAGTAGCAGCTTCCTGTTTAGGGGGCTTACGCTTTTCTAAGAATTCATCCGTTGCTTGCTTGCCTTTTTGATAAGCCTCCCAAAAATCATAAACTTCATCTTTTTGTATGTTATTTATGTCCAACGTTCTTCTAAACGCTATGCGAGACTCAACATCAGGAAATTGTTCTGGAAATCGGTATAAAACATCTGCTAAAAACTCATTGGCCCAGTCTGTTTCGCTATAACCTTCATAACGTTTTTCCATATTTTTTATATTAATATTTATTTGTCTTAATAATATTTTATATAATAAATCAGATAAAAATGCAATATTTTATAAAAAAAGCCCGCGGTTGCTAATCGCAGGTTATTTTATTGTGGCGAATTGATTCGCCCTTACGACGAACCATGTTCGTCTTGTGGAGGGATTTCGTCTTTGTCGATGGGAAGGGGAAGATTATGGAATCTTCTTTGAGTAGCTTGCTTTTCCGCCTCATGGCGGATTTTTTGGCTCAAGACCGCGCAATCATACCAAGTGAAGCTTAGTTCCGGGTCAGAAGCAAACCTTCCCAGCACGCGCAAGCACTCTGCCCTGTTTTCATCACTATAAAGAAATACATATCTTTCTTGACCCTTAACTAAGGCCAAAACATTGATGTCTTGAGGCATGATTTTCCCTCCTTGTGAAAGGACTAGAACGAAACCGTAGTTTTTTGTATGTTTTTATTCTACACTTTTTTAAATTCTTTGTCAACCTTTTAAAATTAAAGAATCAATGATGCTTTTTATTATTTTTGCCTCATTCGCGCTAATATCTTTGGGCAAAACAAGCACAGCTTTTTCATTATTTTTAAGGGCAAGTTCTATTTTGTGA
>Ga0172379_10003519_pt1 | contig 24779 bp, 22 predicted proteins | sample GrowelOW334metaG_FD_119756 | JGI IMG/M metagenome (GOLD analysis project Ga0172379, IMG submission 119756) | Groundwater microbial communities from an aquifer near a municipal landfill in Southern Ontario, Canada - Groundwater well OW334 metaG | ecosystem: Environmental > Aquatic > Deep...
CCCCGCTGTTCATGACATCGAATACATTTGTCCATTTTCATCCCTTCCCACGGTTCCGATTGAATACCGGAAATATTCTCCCCCCAGATATCTCTGCTGTATCCTGATATCCTGTTGACCTGATAGATTTTAATGTGGTCTGAATTTCCCTGATCGCCGTGGCACTCTTCGCATTTCATCTCACCGAGCGTGACATGGGAGGCATGGGAAAAAAATGCATTATCCGGTTGCCGGGAGTATACATGCCACGGTATTTCCTTCTGCGGCGTGATATACTCATCGACTAATTGTTTCTCCATTTCGGATTCACCTATCGGAGATGCATGGCACTCAGCGCATTTGGCAATAGCCGGGATTCCCTGAAATTTTCCCTGTTCATTGGTCATGTGGCAATCGGTGCACGCCAGGCCCCCTTGTTCACCGGTATGGATTTTGTGATTGAACTGCATCGGCTGCAGTTCGTTTTTATATAACACCATCGGAAAGAGAAACCATCCGACAGCGAGAGAAGAAAGGAAACCGCCGATAAAAAATAATTTTGACGTAAGATTCATTGCTCAAATCTCCGGTGAGTAAATGGTGAAAAAAAATCATTGAAGAGGGAAAGCACATCGTCCCGGCGAAGATGGTGCGCAATTCCTGTCTGAAACGATCCGCCATCTGCCATCAACACCGCACCATGCATGTCGGGGCGTGATGAAAGTTCATGCGTGATCGTATTCATCCGTTGTATTTCATTGCTCATCCAGGTCAGCGCATCCCCGCCGCGCACCAAACCGGCGGTGGTGGATTCTTTACCCGAGCGTTCATCTGTCCCTTCAAAGAGCCATCCGAGGTGATAGGGATCGGAAAAAATCTTTTGGGGATTTGTTCGTAAATAAGTGTTTGCCCTCGTGATGTTGATGGAATTCGGGAACATTAAATGAAGATCGACACCGTTAACGGTAACAACAACGGTCGGTCGCTGCACACCTTTTGTGGTGACGAACGTCAGTCTGTCGATCTTTCCGAGAATTTTTGTCATCAGCCCGTCAAGACCGACATGGAGAATACCGTCAGGACTTACATCGAGCCACATATGGTTTGATGAAAACCATAGTCCCGAAGGGAGGCGAATATCATCGATCAAATATTCTTCACCGTCATGCGGAGGCATCGTTTGGGAATGTGCCATTGAAGTGGTATTCCCGGGATGGGCAATGGCAAGGTATAAATCGCAATAGCGGTGACTGTCGGTGCCGCATTGAGAATTAATAGATTCGCTGTACGGGATGTACTTCGTGACGGCAGCCGCTGTGCAGTACTGCACGAGTGATTCCTGTAAAAAAGGGCAGTGATCGATGATCGGCAATTCTTCTAAATGTTGTTTCACCGCCGGGCATTGAACGTACTCTTTGGAAGAGCACCGTTCATTGTCCGGTTGTTCAGGCAGGCGTACAATCATTTTCTTATAAGCAGAAGCACGGCAGAATTTCACCTGAGCTTCTCGAAGAAATGGACAGCGCATGACGACCCTCATTCGTTAAATGGAAAAGTAAAAAATTATTCTAATGAACGAATGATATTCGGTTCGTCATCTCCCTGCTCTTTTCTCTCGATGATTTTTTTCTCATCAATTCGTTCCCCGCCGTCGGCCATCGTTATACCGAGATTCCCTAATTCAAATGAATGATCATCCTGCAGGTACGTAACGGTTACTTTCTCGCGAACATGGGCGAAGTATTCTTTTAATCCGACATACCCGACTGCGGCAATGCAAACGATGGTGACAATACCGAGTCCAATATTTGTGATGTTGAGCCACAGAGTTTCAGAGTCTAATGATTCGAACATGACGTTCTCCTTTTTTATTTCTTTTTCCTTCGAGTTTCAAAGGTTTGTGTCATTACAAGGCAATTGACGTGCCTGATTAAATCATATTCCCGTAAGTAGTTATTTAACAATGCGTTACTGTTGCTAAACGAGATTTTGTCGCGAGAAAGTAAAATTTTTTGTGTAGAGATATCCAACAGTCGGCGTAGGAAAATCCGACACCATTGAATGAGAGAAAAATTTAAATTCATTCAGCAAAAAATTAGGGATTCATAAAAAAATTTTATTGCTCGCAAAAGATGGAATCACTGTTGAACTATTAAGCGGTCGGATAAAACTATCTTGTTATAAAATAAATTGAATTGGTCAAATTTTGATAATAGTGATTATTTCTTGGACATCAGGATCTTAAAAACGTGGCATGCATGATGCATTCTTATACATCAAATACAAAGAACGATGCAATGAATATTAAGCAAGCAATTCTTCATCTCCCCCCAAAAAAAATTTCTCAGAAACTCATGCTGTCTTTTACAGTCATCATGACGGTTGTAGGAATTCTCGCAAGCTATATTCACGTCAGAACTCAGGAAAAACAATTATTGAATGCTATGATGCTTGGTGCTGATCAGCTCTCAGGCAGCATCACCAGTGCCACATGGCATGCAATGCTGGCCGATCAACGAGAGTCTGCATATCAGACGATGGAAACGATCGCTCAAAAGCAGGGGATAACGCGAATTCGGATATTCAACAAAGAAGGGAGAATAATGTTCTCGACTGTCCCGAATGATTCGGGAATTGTCGATAAAGCTGCCGAAGCATGTTTCATGTGTCATTCTGCGGAGCAGCCGTTAGTAAAGGTTGACGTCCCGACGCGTGCGCGGGTGTACCGAACGCCAAGCGGATACCGCACAATGTCGATGATTACTCCTATATACAATGAACCATCATGCAGTAAAACGGACTGCCATGCCCATCCGGTTTCACAAAGTGTTCTTGGGATCCTTGATGTTTCGATGTCGCTGGAAACGGTCGATCATGAGATGGCAACACTTCGAATGCGGGTGTTCATCATTTCATTTGCTATTGTCGTGCTGATGAGCTTGTTCATTATTTATTTTACGAAGCATTTTATTGATGCTCCGATCCAGCATCTTATCGAAGGAACGCGTGCCGTCAGTGCGATGCAAATGGATAGTCCGATCGAAGTCCTGTCGAGCGAAGAATTAGGTGAACTCGCAGAATCGTTCAATATCATGCGGCTCCGGTTGAAAAGCGCTATGGAGGAGATCAATCGATTCACTCAAAGTCTCGAATCGAAAGTTGAAGAACGAACGGATGAGTTGAAAGTTGCTCATCAAAAATTGCTGCAAAGCGACCGCCTGGCGTCGCTCGGACAGTTGTCCGCCAGTGTTGCCCACGAAATTAACAATCCTCTTTCCGGCGTTTTAAATCTTGCGATGTTGATGCAGCGGATCATAAAGGAGGACGGAATACCGAAAGAACGAATCGATGAGTTTAAAAAGTATCTCAGCCAGGTCGTCCACGAGACATCCCGTGTCGGAAGGATCGTGCAGGACCTGCTTGCATTTTCGCGCCGATCCAAACCGTATCGCTCGAAAAATGATATCAATGCGATCATTCGTTCGACGGTCAATCTCATCAATCACAAATTGAAATTGATGAATGTCGAAATTGAGCTGCTGCTGGAGGAGAATATTCCCCCCATTCAATGCGATGTTTCGCAGATTCAGCAAGTGATCATCAACCTGATCATGAATGCGGGGGAAGCGGCACAATCGAAACCAAATGCGAAAGTTACCGTTCAGACATCGCTGGATGCACCGAAAAATAATTTCATGTTCGTCGTGGAGGATAACGGCGAAGGAATTCCAAAAGAAAATATTTCAAAAGTGTTCAACCCGTTCTTTACGACAAAGGGGGAAGGGAAGGGAGTCGGACTGGGGCTGGCTGTTGTGTTTGGAATTATTGAAGCGCATAAGGGTGATATTACGGTGAAGAGTACGGTAGGAATTGGAACAACTTTTGTTGTCTCTCTTCCGTTTGAAGATGAAAAGAGACAGTCGATTGAACCCATCATCGAAGCGGGACATGAAATGTGAAATCGCTCTATATCGTACCGATCGGCCATGTTGATGAAGAAGTTCTCCGAACAATCGAGGTTGCCCTGTGGCAGGTTTTCGGATTCACCGTACAGCGTCTTGTCCCTCTGCCGGAACCACTGTATGCCTATGATGGACAGCGCAGTCAGTACAGTTCGGCACTGATACTGCGTGAACTGACGGCACTCCGTCCGGCCGACATGGTCAGAGTCCTGGGAATTACGGAAGCGGATATTTTCATCCCCATGTTGAGTTTTGTTTTCGGACATGCCCAACTAAGCGGCAGCGCGGCAATTGTTTCATTGGCACGGTTGAAGCAGGAATTTTATCACTTGCCCGGGAACACTGAATTATTTCTCAATCGCTGTATCAAAGAAGCGGTTCACGAAATTGGACATACCTTTGGGTTAATCCACTGTTCTGATACGAGCTGTGCAATGTCCCTTTCAAATGCGATACACCTGGTTGATTCAAAGTCTGCAGATGTATGTCCTAATTGTGCGATTGTTCTTGAACAAAATATTAAAAAAATATTCCCCGGCAGCGGGGTGGAGAATGTACCATGAGAACTCACTGGAATATAATGGTTGTCGATGACGAAGAGGTGATGAGAGAATCGCTCGCCGCATGGCTCCGCGAGGACGGATATACCGTCGATACGTCTGTATCCGGGAAAGATGCGATCGACAAAGCGGCATCGAAAGAGTACGCAATTTATTTCATCGATTTGAAAATGCCCGGTGGTGTTGACGGCATTGAAACGATGATGGAGATAAAACGCCTGCAAACTGATGCATCGATCATCATTGTCACCGCGTATGCGACTGTCGATACTGCGATCACGGCAATGAAAGAGGGAGCGCAGGAGTATATCGTGAAACCGTGTAATCCCGAAGAAATATCGATCCTGGTCAGCCGCATTATTAAGATCAAAAACCTCCAGCGCGAAAACGTGATCCTTCGGAAGAAATTGTCCCGTCAATATTCTTTTTACGACATCATCAGTAAGAGTCCGAAGATGATGGAAATTTTCAATCTTGTGAAAGAAGTGTCCAGCCTTCGCAGCACGGTCCTCATTCAAGGGGAAAGCGGGACGGGGAAAGAGTTAATTGCCCGGGCCATCCATTTTTCGGGGGACCGCGCGTCGAAACCGTTCATCGGCGTATCATGTGCGGCATTGACCGAATCCTTGCTTGAATCTGAACTCTTCGGTCATGAAAAGGGCTCGTTTACCGGAGCATCGGCACAAAAGAAAGGGAAGTTTGAAATTGCGCACGGCGGTACACTGTTCCTGGATGAAATTGGCGACATCTCCGGAAAGTTACAGATCAATCTGCTCCGTGTTCTTCAGGAAAGAAATTTTTACAGAGTGGGTGGCACGGACCAAATTGACGTGGATGTCCGCGTGATTACGGCAACAAATAAAAATCTTGCCGATGCAGTAAAGAATGGATCATTCCGGGACGATTTGTTTTACCGCCTGAATGTCATCACGATCCAGCTTCCCCCGCTTCGTGAACGAAGGGAAGATATTCCGCTGCTCGTCAATAATTTTATCGACAGACTTGCCCCCGAGATCGGAAAAGAAATATCAGAGATTTCAGAGGGGGGCTTGAAATTATTACTGAACTACAATTGGCCGGGGAATGTGCGCGAATTGGAAAATGCCGTTGAACGGGCTATCGTCACCTGTAAAACAAAGATATTAACGGAAGATGATTTCGGATTCTTGAATCACCATACTGAACGGAATGAGTTTTCGCTTCCTCCGAACATGACGCTTGATGAACTGGAAAACAGGGCTATTACCTCAACGCTCCAGTCGACACATGGGAACATTAAAGAGGCAGCGTCAATTCTGGGAGTAGATCGGTCGACATTATATGACCGGATAAAAAAATATAATCTTCCAAGAAATTAACGCAGCGATATCTCCGGCGTGTTTGAATCCTGAATAAGGTTCTCGAAAGGAGCCGATTGTGCAATTCACAATCGGAAGGCTGCAGTAAATGATGGACCGTGTTCGCTGAGACAAAGTCCACCATTTACTACGTACATTCAATTCATTTTTTCTTTCGCTTCCTGTAATGAAGTTACCGCAAGTTTGCCGCCGGCAACTTTTCCTGTGACGCCAATATAGATATGGTCAGCCGCTTTTAAGTGTTTCAAATATTCTGCCGCTTTTTTATTTCCGGCATCGTCAAATGCTGTCCATTTCCCGTTCATCATGATCCCGTATCCGCTTGCGGCACAGCCTTCTTCCGTTGCACAAACTCTGGTGTGCTTTGCTGCAGCCGCCATGGCTTTTTCTGATGATTTTTTTGCCATCATCGATCCGCACATCTTATCGACAAGGTAACCCTTCATGACTTCCGGAGATTGCTTTTTCTTCGGTTGTGCTTCAGACGACATTGATACAATGAAGAGTAAAGCAATCAGCGAAAACGACACTACTTTCATACTGCCTCCGTTATTGAATGATAAATAGAATAAAACCGTGATATCTTTAAAACAACATATTTGTTTGTACGTTCCTTAATTCTAAAAGTGCTTTTGAGTCTATAGGAAAATGTCTCGGCCCGGGAAAGGGAATAGATCAATAAAAACGGGCCATTTTAAAGTTCCTGGCCGGCGGGCATAATCTTTGCAACGGTCTCTCAATTTTTGACGCATTGTAACTGCTTAAAATATGAAGTATATTATTTCAGGAATAGCATTTATCCGCCGTGGGAACGACGGATTTTTTTTTCTTTTACTCTCAAACAAAATATTTTCGTCATATGGATGATATAATTATCATTGGCGCAGGACCCTCAGGACTTTCGGTTGCTATTGAAGCACAGAAAGCCGGATTGAAATACTGTGTTATCGAAAAAGGAGCGATTGTCAATTCCATTCAACACTTTCCAACGGAAATGTCTTTCTTTTCAACACCGGAGCTGCTGGAAATCGGCGGCCTTCCATTTACATCGGCACATATGCGTCCTACCCGCGCGGAAGGATTGGAATATTATACGAGAGTTGCTCAATTCTATCATTTAGAACTGAAATTATATGAAAGTGTTCTGTCCATTCAACGGCATGAGGGAAATTTCTCTGTTGCTACCACAAAGGGTGAATATCGCGCGAAGAATATTGTTCTGGCAACCGGATACTATGACAATCCGAATTCTTTGAACATACCTGGCGAAGACCTTCCAAAAGTATCCCATTTCTATGCAGAACCATATTCATTTTTTAGACAAGATGTATTGGTCATTGGTGCAAAGAACTCAGCGGCCATAGCGGCATTGGAGTTATTCCGCCATGGTGCGAATGTTACACTCGTGCATAGAGGAGCGCACCTTTCGGAAAAAATTAAATATTGGATATTGCCTGACATAAAGAATAGAATTGACGAAGGATCCATTAAAGTTTATTTTTCCACTCGTGTTGTGGAAATCAACAACAGTTCTGTCATCCTTGAAAAGGGAAATGGAGATCAGGTCGAAATTGCCAATGATTTTGTTTTTGCGCTTACTGGGTATCACCCTGATTACCGGTTTTTGCAAAAGGCAGGGTTGTCTCTTGAACAGGAAACAATGGCACCAATTCATAGTCCGAAGACACTTGAAACACACATTCCCGGGATGTATCTCGCCGGTTCACTCATTGCAGGGAAAAATAACAATCAAATTTTTATTGAAAATGGTAAACTTCACGGGAAAATCATCATCGAATCGATCGCAAAAAACGATCATTAATGAATTGTTGGAGTCAAGTTTCATCAAGTTTTACATTGATTATCTGCCAAAAACTCATTAAATTTCTAAACTTCAATTTAATACACCGAATAATCGTTTTACTTTTTAGAGGAGCAAATGAATAAAGGGAAAATCGTTCAGGTCATCGGACCTGTTGTTGATATCGACTTTTCAGATGGAATTCTTCCGCAAATTCTTAATTCTGTAAAAATTCCCCGAACCAATGTTGAAGGCGTGAAGGAAGATCTTATCGTTGAAGTGCAGCAGCACCTGGGTGAAAATAGAGTTCGCACAATCGCAATGGATTCTACCGATGGCCTTGTCCGCGGTATGGAGGCGATCGATACCGAAAGCCCGATTTCAATACCGGTTGGCCCTAATACTTTAGGACGATTGATCAACGTTACCGGTCACGGAATTGACGGGCTCGGCGAAATCAAAGGTGTAAAAGAATTACCTATTCATCGCCCTGCGCCGGAATTTGATACGCTTTCCACACAAAAAGAAATGTTTGAAACTGGAATTAAAGTGGTTGACCTTCTTGAACCGTACACCAAAGGAGGAAAGACCGGACTGTTTGGCGGCGCCGGAGTCGGCAAAACAGTGTTGATCCAGGAACTGATTCGTAATATCGCAGCAGAACACGGCGGGTATTCCGTGTTTGCAGGAGTCGGCGAACGTACACGGGAAGGAAACGATCTGTGGCTGGAAATGAAAGAATCGGGCGTTCTCGCAAAGACCGCACTGGTCTTCGGACAGATGAATGAACCGCCCGGTGCGCGTCTCCGTATTGCCCTGACCGGAGTAACCATTGCGGAGTATTTTCGAGATGAAGAGGGGAAAGATGTTCTTTTGTTCATCGACAATATTTTCCGCTTCACACAGGCAGGGTCGGAAATTTCCGCATTGTTAGGCCGTATGCCTTCTGCTGTCGGTTACCAGCCGACATTGGCGACAGAAATGGGAGCGCTTCAGGAACGAATTACCTCGACCAATAAAGGATCCATTACATCAGTGCAGGCGATCTACGTACCTGCGGACGATTTAACTGATCCGGCCCCGGCGACGACATTTTCTCACTTAGACGCAACGACAACATTAAGCAGACAGATTTCGGAGTTGGGAATTTACCCGGCCGTTGATCCGCTCGATTCTACATCGCGAATTATGGATCCGTTGATCATCGGTCAGGAGCACTACGATGTTGCCAAGCGTGTAAAGCAAATTTTGCAGTCCTATAAGGATCTTCAGGATATCATCAATATTCTTGGAATGGATGAGCTTTCCGATGAAGATAAAGTAACGGTGGCAAGGGCGCGCAGGATACAGCGGTTCCTTTCCCAGCCGTTTCACGTCGCAGAACAATTCACGAATATTCCAGGACGGTACGTGAAGTTGGAAGACACCATCAAAGGATTTAAGATGATCGTTGACGGTGAGTGCGATCATCTGCCGGAACAGGCGTTTCTCATGTGCGGTGGAATTGAAGAAGTATTCGAAAAAGCAAAACAAATGCAGGCCGCATAAGTTATGGCAGATAAAAATTTTCAGCTGGATATCGTCACTCCATCTCGAACTGTGTTCTCTGGTGAAGTGCAGAGTTTTACCGCACCAGGTGTTGTCGGAAGTTTTCAGGTCCTGTTCAATCATGCCCCTTTGCTGTCGTCGATCGGCGTCGGCGAAGTGAAATTGCAGGATTCAGCCGGGGTCAAAAAGCATTTTGCGACCAGCGGCGGTTTTGTGGAAGTAAAAGGAAATAGAGTGATCCTTCTCGCCGAAAGTGCGGAGCCGGCTGATGAGATCGACGTTGCTCGGGCTGAAAAATCGAAACAACGTGCCGAAGAACGCCTTCACTCCAAAGGAAAAGAAATCGATCAGGATCGAGCTGAAGCCGCACTGCTTCGATCGATCAACCGGCTGAAAATTGCAGCACGAATATAACACCGATGGTGAACAAATGTGGCGCCCACATGAAGCCAGCTTCAGTGGGCTTTTTTATTTTTGCTTCTTCGGTTAGTTACTGGTAACTTTCAAGAGCACATTCAATGAGACCAACGTTCGCAGAAATAGACCTTCATGCAATAAATGCCAACCTTCGGAATATTCGCAAGAGGATCGGCACACACCCGCGTATTATGGCCGTGGTCAAAGCAAACGCGTACGGTCACGGTGTTCTCCCAGTTGTTCAATCTATCTGTAAAGAGAAAACCGCCCAGTACTTCGGCGTTGCTATTGTGGAGGAGGGAATTGAAATTCGTAAAGCAAATATTGCCGAACCAATCCTCGTCTTCACTGTCCCTAACCGCGATCAACTTGATCTCTATCTCGACTACGGACTTGAAATGACCTTGTGTGATATGACGACCGCCTTACGTCTGAATGTTCTGGCAAAGGAAAAAAAGAAAAAAGGTGTTGTTCATATCAAGATCGACACCGGTATGGGGAGAATAGGTATCCCTCCGGAAAGTGCCGTTGAGTTTGTTCATCGGATCACACAATTATCTCATCTCGAAATCCGGGGGATCTGGACGCATTTTGCGACATCCGATGAACGTGATCTTTCATTTGCGCAGGAACAATTACACATGTTTCGATCGATTGTCACACGGTTGGAGTTAGAGGGAATTCATATACCGCTCATCCATTGTGCGAACAGCGGAGCTATCATGCAGCTGCCGGAATCGTATTTCGACATGGTACGCCCTGGTATTATGATGTATGGATATGCTCCTTCCCTTGAGACCAGACAGACTGTAAAACTTTCACCGGTACTTACACTTAAGGCGAAAATCGGATTTGTTAAAGTTGTGGAAAAAGGAACGAGCATCAGTTACAATAGACGATATGTGGCCACAAAGAAAACACGTATTGCAAGCGTAAGCATCGGATACGCCGATGGATATTTCAGAAAATTAACCAACAACAGTGCGGCCTTAATCAATGGCAAGAAATTTCCCGTTGTCGGTACGGTGTGTATGGATCAGATCATGATCGATGTCGGGAATGCCCGTGTGGTCGTCGGGGATGAGGTCGTGTTGATTGGTAAAAGCGGATCAAAGAAAATATCCGCCTGGGATATTTCGCAGGCGATCGGCACTATCCCCTACGAAGTTACGTGTGCCGTTTCCCAACGTGTTCCAAGAAAATACATCAATGGATAATTACGAAGAATATTTATTGCGTGTTCTGCGGCGTACCAATACAGGATTACAGGACAGCCTGATACCGGCGCATGCCGCAAAGCTCTCCCGGTTAGTGGATAAACTGGAATCAACTGGATCCCTTGGAAATGAAATTGCGGCGCTGAAAAGAGTTTCCGGATTCGCAAAATCTGCAGTTGCCATGGAGTGGCTGCTCGCAAGAGCGAAACGTCCGGAAGAAGAGTTTTCGCCGGAACAGTTCGAGAGTGATATCTTATTAATGAATGAAAAACTATTTGAAGCATTTCTCAATCAGCCATTCGACATGCCTGATTACAATGTAAAAGAACATGATGTCGTTTCTTCACGGCCGATTCAAAAAGATGTCCATATCTCTGATGATGAATTTATGTTGATAGGAACTTCTCCGGATCAAAATACATCTCTTGAAGAATCAAATAGCATTGAGAAAACGGAAAATGCATTACCGGCCGACGCTGAAACTGTTGATTGGAACCCCACGATATCGGATTCCGATATATTTACGTCAACGGAAAATCAATCGGTAGTAGAAATTTCTCCGTCGCTAGCTGAAGTCGTCTCCGATGAGTTGCTGCAATCCATGGGATTAATTGCCGGAACAGCAATTCAATTTTCCATGAAACTGCCGGGAGAACGTCCGGTTGCCATGGCGGTCATGCGAGTCGCGGTGAAAGCTGCTCACGAATTAAGCCAATCCTCAAATAATATCGTTGTACAGGATTTCCTTCAGACCTTGTTGTCGCTGATCAGTTTTGCCGATAAGGGAGGGAAAATTCGATCGGATAAGTTTGCCGACATCATGCATGACGTCGGAGATCGGCTGACACATGCGTTAGCCGAATCATCAAACGGGCTCAACTTTCTCAAGAATTTGACGTCGTTTATCGGTAATCCCAAAGAACTTTTTTCTGCGAGATAACTATGGAAAATACGTTACCCGTTTACGCAGTGATCATGGCCGGAGGTGTCGGTTCACGATTCTGGCCGCGCAGCAGAGAACGGTCTCCCAAACAATTATTGGAAATTGTTGGTGAGAGGACAATGATCCAGAACACCGTCCGCCGGTTGCACGGCTTTATTGATGAAAAAAATATTTTTATCGTAACGAACAAACTTCAAAAAGCGGCGATCATCAAGCAGCTTCCCACAGTTCCGGTTGATAACATCATCGTTGAACCGGTTGGAAGAAATACCGCACCGTGTATAGGGCTTGCGGCGCTGTTTATCGATCGATTGGATCCTAAAGGAATCATGATCGTTCTCCCGGCAGACCATATCATTGGCAACGAGAAGGAATTTGTTCGGGTGCTGACGGTTTCCTCTCAAGTGGCGCATAGTACTTCCGGACTGGTAACGATTGGGATTCAGCCTACCCATCCGGAGACCGGATATGGATATATTCAGGTAAAAGATAAAACGGAAGAAGTTCAACCCGTTGCGATTGACGGCGTGTTTGAAGTAAAGACGTTTGCAGAAAAGCCGAATTACTCCACCGCCCAGAAATTTTTAGAAAGCGGCGATTTTTACTGGAACAGCGGTATGTTTGTGTGGAGGGTTGATGTCATTCTGGGTGAATTGCAAAAGAACCTTCCGGAACTGTACGCTCAATTGGTCAATGTTCAACCCTCCATCGGAACATCATTGTTCGACCAGAATTTGGAAACTGTGTATGGAATGATCCGCGGAATTTCGGTGGACTATGGCATTATGGAAAAAGCTTCAAGAGTGTATGTCGTGAAAGGTGATTTTGGGTGGAACGATCTTGGTTCTTGGGATGAAGTGAACAGAATCTCATCCAAAGATGCCGATGGAAATTCTATTCACGGAAACGTCGTCACGGTGAATTCGAAGAATTCATATGTTTATTCAACAGACCGAATTGTTGCGACCGTCGGTATTGAAGATTTAATCGTCATTAATACGCCCGATGCCATTTTAATTTGCAAAAAGGGGGAATCCCAAAATGTCAAACAGATTGTTGATCATTTGAAATTGAAGCAAATGAATGAGTATTTATAGGGTGAAGGTTGGGTTATTGGTTCGCTTGGTATTTATCGGTATCACCGTTATAACGATTAATTGTTCTCTTCCAGGGTGTGCGAGTGCACCAAGATTTACCGGGAGCCGATTTGCCCAACCTTCCGTTTCGAAAGGAAAAAATGTTCAGCCGCCGGCAAATGCGAATAAGTCCTATGAAGGGATTGCTTCGTACTATGCCGATGATTTTCACGGCAAGAAAACAGCCAACGGCGAAGAGTTTGACATGCATCAATTCACCGCTGCACATCGCTCATTTCCTTTTGGAACGAAAGTACGGGTGACTAATCTTGACAATGGAAAAAGTGTTATCGTTCGGGTGAATGACCGCGGCCCGTTCAAACTTGAACGGATCATGGATCTTTCGTACGGTGCGGCTGAAGTACTGGATATGATCAAAACGGGAACTGCTCATGTCCGGCTGGAAGTCGTTGACTGGGGTCCTTCTGATCCAGAATAATTTTGTGTCTTGAGTGTGTACTTACTACATTACGACCAATGGCAAAAAAACTTCTTACAGAAACTGATGTTCGAAATGCGATCAAACGGGGAGAAAAATCGATAGCCCTTGAACTCCGAACGATTATCACCCCATCGGCAAAAGATGTATTGCAGCAATTCGGTATTTCGGTAACGGTGAAGGACAGCACGCAACAGAGAATACCTTCAACACAGGGTGAAACATCATATCATCAGTCTCCGATAGTTCACTCAACGGTAGGGAACAGCATCATCGTGATTGGATGTGATCACGGCGGTTATGCCACGAAAGAACTCATAAAAAAGTTCCTCACGGAGAAGGGATACAGCATTCTCGATATCGGAACAATGTCGGAAGAGCCATGCGACTATCCCGATTATGCCTACGCTGTCGGGCGTATCGTTTCGAAAGGGGAGGCGTGGAGGGGAATCATGATCGATGCCACGGGAGTGGCCTCTGCTATCGTGTGCAACAAAATTCCCGGAGTTCGGGCAGTTCCATGTTACAATGAATTTGTAGCTCAAAGCAGCCGGGAACACAACGATGCAAATGTCCTGACGATTGGTGCAAAGGCGATGGGGATCGAATCAATAAAATCAATTGTTGTCGTATGGCTTGAGACGTGGTTTGGCGGCGGACGTCATAAGAAGCGTGTCGATAAAATCTCCGATATTGAAAAAAAATTCTCTCGATAAATCGGGTTGATCCGCTCAAAACCGGCCCGTGAATTATTTATTCTTCAAAGCCTCATCATACGCTGCCTGATGTGCCTGATCTACCGAAATAAGCAATTGATAAATATTTGAATCGTTGTACCCCTTGAACACTTCTGCCAGTTCCTGGTATTTTGCCTCAAAAAAGGTTTTAAAAAGAATGGACCGGGGATTTGAGGTTTTTTTCAATTGGGCAATATTTTTCAACATTTCGATAATATTTTCGTATCCTTTATCCGGTTTTGTCGCCAGTAGATCCAATCCTTTGTAGTGATATAAATAAAAACCGTGTCTGAACGGTTGATTCTTCGGATTCAGAATTTCTTCGATGAGACCATATTTACTGTATGCTGAACCGGTTGCTCTGTCCCACCCGGTAGCAGACGACGGTGCCTGATTGGCCATCGTGTATGCTTTTTGAAAAAACGGTGTTCCGCTGCTTGACTCATAAGAATCATAATCGAACCCCACGATCAAATACATGTAAAAATCTAAAAAATCTGTCAGCGGATCATACTGTGTTTCATCTCTATACAGCGGCTGACCCTTCACGTAGGTAAAATCCCACTTATCGTCAAATATTCTTACCATCGAAGTGTTTTTTCCGGACGGGTCGTTGCCGGCGTAAATCGGCCGCTGACTGCCGATGAATGCCTGTGCACTGTATTTATTGTCATCCGAAGCGGCGGTGAAAAAGATATTGATTGTGCATTTAATTTTTTCGCCGTTCAAATTATCAGTGGTCCATCGTTGCGAATTAATATAATTTTCAATATCATTCTTGAAGTTTTGCAAACGATCTGACGCGTAGGATACGCTTTGGTAATTGATGGTAACATCACATTCAATCTGCGAAAATCCGTAGGTTGTTGTGAAGATCAATAAAAAGAATAGACGTCGCATATATTGCCTTTCATAATTCTATGAAACAATATAAACTTTTCGTTTTGCTCATTCAAGCGCTCTGTTTTCTTCACCTGCCGGTGAAAGCTGGTTTTGACCGGATTCCCCAGCCCACGTCCGTATTCGGAACTGGAGTAAGCGGAGTTTCTTCATTGGATCCATTGTCATTATGGATCAATCCTGCCTCAAGCGGAACCAATTCGAGATTACAAACCACATTTTTTTATTCTCCCTCACCGTTTCAACTCCCGCAATTGTCGAACGGAGGGATGATTATCTCCGGAAATATTTCATCCGTTGGAACGGGACTCGGAATGCACACGTTCGGATTTTCGCTCTATCGGGAAAATGTGGCAACGCTGTGTGCCGCGCAGCGGCTTTCGGAAAATATTTTCGTCGGTATTGGGATGGAGGTGTACCAGATTTCCATCCAGGGGTACGGAAATGATGTGAATATCGGGATCGATCTTGGATTGATCTCGCGTTTGAATGAAACTATCTCCATTGGCGTATCCCTCCAAAATATCAATGCACCGAAGATTGGAGGCGAAGAAAATTCAATTCCGCAGTCAATTGTCTCGGGCATTTCCTATTCGCCGGTCAGCAATGCAAAACTCTTGCTCGATGTGATAAAAGATATCCACTATCCGGTGTCGTACAGAGTAGGTCTTGAGGTGAGTCCTCTTGATGCAATCACCTTTCGGGGAGGTGTTCAGGAAGAAACGTCTCGTGTATTCGGCGGCATCGGTTTCAATCCCGGTCAGATTCGATTTGATTATGCTCTTTCATCCCACACAGACCTGGGAGTAACCCACTCAATTGGAATTACATTGTTTCCGTGAAACGTATTTTTCATTTTCTGGAAGTTATACTTTTCCTGAATATCGCGTTCGGGCAGAACAATATTGTCGATGGGCAGACGCCGGAAGGAACATATGAATCTCTCTTTGAAAATAGCTCCGATGAGGCAAACCAGCAGTTGCTGGTTGATGATTTTGAATATTTGACTGCCCATCCGGTCAATCTGCGCAACGCATCATACGGTGAACTTCTTCGTGTTCCATTCATTTCACCTTTCCTTGCTGAAAAAATCATCCTGCTGCGCGATACAGTCGAGCTGGCATCGGTCGATTCTCTTCGATACATCCCTGAATTCTCCGATGAAGTGATTACAAAAATTGCACCATTTATTACCTTCGAAGAATATCCTAAATCTGTATCATATTTGACACCCTCGTATGTCCGGACACGCTTGCGCACAGAACGGCGTCTGCAAACAAGTGAAGGATTTCGTGAACGGAAATTTTTGGGAGATCCGAATTCAATGTACCAAAAAATGCAAATAGGAAACGCTTTCTTCGAAATTGGGGCAGTCTTTGAAAAAGATATTGCTGAACAATACTCAAACGGTTTCATCTCTGGTTATCTTTCTGCCCAGCAAATTGGCATTGTGGAGAAACTCATCATCGGCAATTATTCATTCTCGGCGGGAGAAGGGTTGCTTGCGGCAAGGAATATTGCAACGTCAAAAGGAACAAATGTTATCGGACAAATTCACCGCCGCTCGGGAGCGATTTCTCCCAGTTTATCTCTCGACGAATCTCGGTTTTACCGCGGGGGAGCGGCGAAGGTACATCTCTTGAATGGAACATGCGTGATCGTATACTCGAATAGAATATTTCCCGCTTCGGTCGATTCTCTGAATGCGGTAACAAGTATATATTCATCCGGTCTGTATCGCACGCCGGCAGATCTTGTGAAAAAAGATGCGGCAGGCGAAACGATCTACGGAGGTTCGTATGCTGCAGAAATATTCCCTTTCTTCACAATGGGAACCGGCATTCTGCATTTCAACTACGACAGAGATATATCGCCGCAGGTTATTGACCTGGGAAACAAAAGATCCCTGACGGCTGCCGCTCTGTTCGGTGAATATCAGTGGGAGCAAATGAATTTCTTTGGAGAAGTAGCGTCAAATAACGGAGAACAGTTCAGTTCTCATTTCGGGTTGACCTATGCCACTTCAAGGGAGATAACGGTAAGCTTTAGCCATCGATCCTATTCGCAACGATACAATAATCCGGTGGCAAAACCTTTCGGTGAAAGGAATAATATTGGTGACGGTGAAACGGGGAATTACATCGGTCTGCTACTCTATCCATTAAAACGGCTGAAAATATCTTCCTATGCAGATTTCTACACGCTTCCGGACCGTGAAACATTTTCAACAAAAGGTTTTGAATATTTTATCTGCGCAGATCTCACCGTATTTAAATATTTCGAATTGGATGGCCACCTGAAAGTGAAAAGGAAGGAGCAGGTTTTCATCCGATTGAACGACGATCAGAGAGTTCAAAAAAATTACAGGATCGGGTATACATACAAATTATTTCCGGGAATTGTTTTGTCTCAACGGATGGAATTCGTCACAGTGCATTATGCCCCTTCCCAGTATGCCGAAAGAGGAATGGGAACATTTGTCGATGTAAAGCTGCAGCGCAGGAATTCTCCCATTTCGGCGAACATTCGTTTTATCGTATTTGATACAGATTCATACGATTCGCGCGTGTACCAGTATGAAACAGATGTTCGGGGCGGTTATTCAAACCCTCCGTTATTCGGTTCCGGCAGCCGCTGGTATTGCCTCCTTCGTTATGAACCAATTGAAAAATTATCACTTTCATTCCGATATTCAGAAACTAAAAAGCTCTATGATGATGTTATAGGAAGCGGAGATGATGCTATTCTCGGCCATCTCGATAATCAGGTAACAGTGCAAGTGGATTTCGAGCTGTAAAATATTTTTGGTATATTATTTCATGATGAATGACAAGAAAAAAACCGTAGTCCTTGGAATGTCCGGAGGAGTCGATTCTTCCGTCTGTGCCGCCTTGCTTGTCGAACAAGGGTACAATGTCATCGGTATTACGATCAAGACATTCAATTATGATGATGTTGGCGGCACAATTGAAGGGGACAAAAGCTGCTGTTCGTTGGATGGGATCAATGATGCTCGGATGATCGCCGCAAAACTTGGATTCCCTCATTATGTCATGGATTTTTCCGACGTATTCGGAAAGGAGGTCATTGATAATTTTGTCGATGAATACATGAATGGAAGAACCCCTAATCCCTGCGTGATTTGCAATCGAAAAATTAAATGGGAAGAACTCCTGCGAAAGGGCAAACAGCTCGGTGCAGATTATGTTGCGATGGGACATTACGCAAAACTTCGTGTCGATTCCAAAACGGGACGGCACACCATTTCTCGTGGGAAGGATCTCCGGAAAGATCAATCATACATGCTCTGGAATGTGACGCAAGAATCGCTTGCCCACACACTGTTTCCGCTTGCTGATCTCACAAAGGAAGAGGTTCGTCTGCTTGCTCAAAAGTATGAGTTGAAGACCGCTGCAAAAGGTGAGAGTTTTGAAATTTGTTTTATCACCGATAATAATTACGAACGATTCTTAAAACACAAAAAGCCTGATTTGGAACAACAGGTCAACGGGGGCGAAATTCTTTTACAGGGGAAAGTGATAGGAGAGCATCGCGGTTTTCCGTTCTATACGGTCGGGCAAAGGAAAGGCCTGGGTGTTGCGCATCCGGATCCTCTGTACGTAACGTCGATTGACTATCACGAGAATAAGATCACAGTCGGATATGAAAATGAATTATTGAAAAGAGAATTGTCTGCTTCTAAATTGAACTTGATCAAATACGACAATTTATTTGGAGGGAAGGAGTTGACTGTAAAGATTCGATACAAGGATGCCGACGAGCCGGCCGTTGTGACACAGCTTGACGGGACTGGAAATGGAGACGGAAAAATTAAAATAGAATTTGCGACATCGAAGCGGGCAATCACCCCCGGTCAATCAGTGGTTTTCTATGAAAGAGATGATTTGGTCGGTGGTGCCGTTATTGACTGATCCGAAATGATTATGAATGCTGACTAATAGTTCACGCAATACTTCGCCAATAGTTGCATCGCGGTAGGCGAAAAGATCACACTATTTCGGTCTAGAAATTTTTATCTCCGAAAGAACATGATGAATTTCCGATGCATCCTTTGCATTCACTAAGCGGTGGTACACAAGGTCGTTCGAAATATTGGAAGCGATCATCCGGAGCGCATTAAGATATTCCTTATCGTTCGAACCGGTTGACACCATGAAAATGAACTTTACTTTCTCACTCCCCTCAGAGTCGTAGGTAATGGCATTTTTCAGCCGTGCAAAAATTACGACGACTTTATTTCCTTCGCTTTTAATCCTGCCGTGCGGTACGGCAACACCTTTGCCGATGGTTGTCGGCATTTGTTTCTCGCGTTCCGTCACGCTTAACAGGAATTCTCCTTTATCCAGCACTTCGCCGCTTTTCACAGCTGCCGAAATCATTTGATTGAACACCCCTTCTTTTGTCTCTGCATCGACATTGAGCAGAATCAAATTGTCGGGGATGTAAGAGGCAAGATGTTCATGCTCAACTTTGCCCTGAACAATATCGAGTGCATAAGAAATTGCATCAGCTTTAGTTGGAATGAAATTTCCGATGCCGATCTTTTGAGTCACTCCAAGGTTGTAAAGCACCTGCCGCACTTTCGGTCGGATTCCAACAATTAACAGTCGTTTTTGATCTGTGTACAGTCGATGGACAATAGTTTCGAGCGCAACAGCGGCGGTGGTGTCGATGACAGGAACATTTTCAATATCCAGAATGACGACTTTCACATCGAAATTCTTTTCAAGATTATCCACGAACGATCTCGTGGCGCCGAAAAATAAGGCACCTTCTATGTCAAAGATCACGATTTTATTTTTTGTGAGCAAACGGCGGGTTTCATCGTCAATATTAAGATTTGAATCGTTTTCAATATTGGTCTCGACGACCATACCAAGTTCGCTCATCCTGTGAATGAAGAGGAATGCCGCCATGACCATACCGACTTCCACTGCAGTGATCAGATCGACGAACACGGTAATCGCGATCGTGGTCAGCATAACGATAGAATCGGGGAGCGGCGATTTTGGGATCAATTTCAGCGGTTCTGTTTCAAACATTCCGATGGCAGTCATCATCAGAACGCCGGCAAGCGCAGCCAGTGGAATTTCTGATGCAACACCGGCAAAAAATATCACAACAAGAATTAAGATAAGCCCGTGGATCATTCCGGACAACTTTGTTTTGGCGCCGCTGCGAATGTTTACCATCGTTCGTACGATCGCACCGGTTCCGGCAACACCGCCGAAAAAGGGAGCCGTAAAATTGGCGATTCCCTGTCCAAGGAGTTCTTTATTGCTGTTATGCCGCGTGTTGGTAGCATTATCCGCAACTACAGATGCAAGCAGTGTTTCAATGGCTCCGAGCAGTGAGATGGTGAACCCGGCAGGGATACACTTTTGCCAAGTTTGCCAAGAAATTGCCGGCAGTCCGGGAGCCTGAAAAGAAGATGGAATGTTCCCGATTGTTTTAATGATCTCTGCTGTGGAAAATGACTGAAGCTGCGGATTGAAATTTATCCTAAAAAAATCAAATGATGAAAAGAAATATGCTGCGAGTGAGCCGATAAATAATCCTATCAATGCCTTTGGAAGAGATTTATTTATTTTGGGGATAACATAAATGACAGCCATGGTGATCAATGCAATGACCGGAGCCGTATTGAATGTTGTGAATTGCTGCATAAAAATTAAGATGGCAATGCCGTTCGTGAAACCCACGATAACCGGATAGGGAACGAGGGAGACATATTTCCCAAACTTCAACAAACCGAATCCAATCTGAAATATCCCGGCGATAATACATGCTGCCAAAAGCGCGTCAATTCCGCCAAAATGAATGTATACTTCCGTGAGTATGACGGTCATGCCGCCGGTTGGACCGGTAATTTGTTGCGGAGTTCCTCCGAAAAAAGAAGCAAGAATTCCAGTGAAGATTGCCCCATACAAACCGGCAACGGCACCTTGCGGATTTCCATTGTATGCAAGGAGTCCAAATCCTAAGGCAAGCGGAAGTGCGACGATTGCGGATGTAATACCGCCGATGATGTCTTGTTTGAGATAGGAGAAATTAAACTGAAAGGTTTTGCGGAATTCGAATTCTTTAAAATAATTGATAAGATACGATCGAGAGTCACTGTCCATGGAGGTCAAATTTTCTAAATAAATATGTTTGCTTAAATATACAAAAATTTTCTGGCAATTAACGGTCAACAACCCTATTTTCGGACATGAAATCTTTTTAAGAAAATCGACAAACCACCAAAGGTGCCTTCGATGGATAAACTCCAGTTCCTTAACCAAATGAAAGAACAAAGTCTTCTCGGCGGCGGAAAAGAAAAAATTGATGCCCAGCATAAAAAAGGAAAACTCACTGCACGGGAACGGATCGATCTATTAATCGACAAGGGAACGTTCGAAGAGATCGGCATGCTTGTCACTCACCGCTCAACAGACTTTGGATTGGGAGATCAAAAAATATTGGGTGACGGTGTCATCACCGGGCATGGAAAAATTCACGGACGGGAAGTGTTTGTCTACAGCCAGGACTTTACCGTCTTCGGTGGATCGCTTTCTGAAACCCATGCGGAGAAGATTTGCAAGATCATGGACATGGCAATGAAGGTTGGAATTCCCGTGATCGGATTGAATGATTCGGGCGGCGCAAGAATTCAAGAGGGGGTCGTATCTCTCGGAGGATATGCTGATATTTTTTTGCGGAACACATTAGCCTCCGGGGTCATCCCCCAAATTTCTGCCATCATGGGCCCCTGTGCGGGAGGTGCAGTCTATTCTCCCGCCATCACCGATTTTGTACTGATGGTGAAGCACTCAAGCTATATGTTCGTTACCGGTCCCAATGTTGTTAAAACCGTCACGCGGGAAGAGGTGACAAGCGAACAACTCGGAGGTGCATCGACGCATGCATCGGCGAGCGGTGTTGCACATTTTGCCTGTGAAACTGAAAAGGAATGCATTATCGATATTAAACGCCTTCTCTCGTTCCTTCCTCAGAACAGTTCAGAAAAACCTCCGCGTATCATTTCATCCGATCCCGTTGACCGCCGCGATGAAAAACTGAACAAGATTGTTCCTGAAAATCCTGCCAAACCCTATGATATGAAACAGGTTATCATGGCAATTGTAGATAATGAAGATTTTTTTGAGGTACATAAGGATTTTGCAAAAAATATCATCGTCGGATTTGCTCGATTTGACGGGAGACCAGCCGGTATCGTCGCGAATCAGCCGAAATATCTTGCCGGTGTTCTGGATAATGAATCATCAATCAAGGCAGCCCGGTTCATTCGGTTTTGTGATGCGTTCAATATTCCGATTGTAACATTCGAAGATGTTCCCGGATTTATGCCTGGAACCGATCAGGAAAAACACGGGATCATTCGGAATGGTGCAAAACTATTGTATGCATATTGTGAAGCAACCGTACCGAAGCTCACGGTCATTACACGCAAAGCATACGGAGGAGCGTATGATGTGATGAGCTCGAAACATATACGGGGGGACATGAACTTTGCATGGCCATCCGCCGAAATTGCAGTGATGGGACCGCACGGTGCTGCCGAAATTATCTTTAAAAAAGAAATTGATAAGGCAAAGGATAAAGAAAAAGCATTGACGGAAAAGGTAAAAGAATACACTGAAAAATTCGCCAATCCGTACATTGCAGCAGGGCGCGGTTATGTTGACGATGTGATTGAACCGAAAGAAACCCGCCCGAGAATTATCCGCGCGCTGGAAATGCTGGAAAATAAAGTCGACACAAATCCTAAAAAGAAGCATGGAAATATTCCATTATAATTTAAGGCGAATAAATTTTATGAACGGATATTTAATAGTAGCGATGATCGGTTTTCTCGCAATATCAACTTCAACGGAGTGTGGCGCACAATCAAGTTCTCCGGGGAAATTGAAAACATTTACCATCGTCATCCACGGCGGGGCAGGAACAATAAGTCCGTCAATGCCGGAATCGGTAAAAGCAGCGTATTATCAATCGCTGTATGACGCACTGTCTCTCGGCAAAGTGATGCTCGCAAAAGGTGAACATGGAATTGATGTCGTTGAGAGGGTGTTGAATTATTTTGAAAATGATCCGAAATTCAATGCGGGGATTGGCGCGGTGTTTACTTCCGATGGCGAACATGAAATGGATGCATCGATAATGAATGGGCGGGATCTTTCCTCCGGCGCCGTTGCAGGAGTAAAACATATCACTCATCCGATTTCCCTTGCCCGGCTCGTGATGGAAAAAACCGCGCATGTCCTTCTTGCCGGAGAAGGGGCGGAGAAGTTTGCCGCCGATATGGGAATGACACTCGTTCCTACAACATACTTCGATACACCCGAACGGTACAATCAGTGGCAGGAGTATAAGAAGAAACTCGAAGAAGGAAAGAAAGGAACGGTCGGCTGCGTCGTTCTGGATCAATTCGGCGATCTTGCAGCGGGAACATCGACGGGAGGAATGACGAATAAGATGCCGGGACGTATCGGTGACTCGCCGTTGATCAACGCCGGCACATACGCAAACAATAAAACATGTGCAGTTTCATGTACGGGGTGGGGCGAGAAATTTATTACGAATACCGTGGCATTCAACATTTCTGCATTAATGGAATACAAAAAATTGAGTCTTCATGAAGCGGTAAATGAAATGATCTACAAAAGATTGGGGAATAATGACGGAGGCCTGATCGCAGTTGATCGTGACGGCAACTTTGCCATGGAATTCAATACTCTGGGGATGTTTCGCGGTGTTGCAAATTCGTCCGGCACCTTTGAAGTGAAAATTTGGAAATAGCAACCTTGTCAAGGTTATGCAGTTAATTACGAAACCAAGACAAGGTTTGTCTCAATCTATGCGGCCGGTGTTTCACTCTTCTTCCCAAAAATCAACGCAACAATAATTCCATAGATCACATATTCGATTATTCCGTAAATAAACCACTGTACAGCCATTGAGTATGGAATTGCAATCATCGCATATGTTCCGTATGCCATGCCGATACTCATCCAAATGCCTATATACAAACCGTATCTTGCTCCTTCAGCAATTCCTTTTCCTTCAAATCCTTTTGAAAAGATAAAGGTAAAAAAGAATGCACCGACAAGAGATATTATTGTATACACCCACATCAATGACTGCATATCCGGCCGCCAAAGTGCTTGAGTTTCTTTATACGCCGAATCCAAAATGACCCCATGAACAATAAAATCAAAGACGTTCATAGCGATAAACACAGCAATGGAACTGTAAATAATCTTCTTCATGACACCCTCCTGAAAGAGTACGAAACATCAATCCGTCGCCGGACACTGAATTCGCCGGAAATGTATGTTTCACCAATGATAGATGCAAATTAAATTATTTTTCAATCCGACTTGAGATTTTACTTTTTTTCCCTTATCCTTTCACACCCCACCACATTTTGACCTTACGACGGCTGCTGCCGACGTACTCTGGCAGTGTGTTTCGTAAGAATTTCCCAATCAATTCTTTGAAGGCAGAATGAAAAAAATTCTCTTTGCAATGGTATTCTTTTGCAGTATACTTTTTTCACAATACCACAGCTATAACGATCTTACCGGTCATCTTCAAAAACTTTCCAAACAATATTCCATCGTCAAGGTTCAATCGATTGCAAAAACAGCAAAGGGGAAAGATGTCTGGGTTGCTGCAGTCGGAAAAGATGAAACGAACAAAGCAATCCTTGTTGTGGGAGGAATTGATGCAACTCAGCTGGTTGGAAGCGAACATGC
>Ga0172379_10003520_pt1 | contig 24779 bp, 16 predicted proteins | sample GrowelOW334metaG_FD_119756 | JGI IMG/M metagenome (GOLD analysis project Ga0172379, IMG submission 119756) | Groundwater microbial communities from an aquifer near a municipal landfill in Southern Ontario, Canada - Groundwater well OW334 metaG | ecosystem: Environmental > Aquatic > Deep...
GATTATCCATCCCTCGCGACATCTTCATTCCTCGGGGTCAATTATCCGGCGAACGCTTCGAGTACGTTCCTCGCCATCGCCAATTCGACCAGTCTCGCTTATCTCGGTCTTGGATATCCGTCCTTGGCAACGTCCTCATTCTTAGGAGTCAATTATCCATCCCTCGCCACCTCAACTTTCCTGTCCTTAGCCGGCGGCACCCTCACGGGCGCCCTTAACTTCACCTCCGCTTCCGGCACCAGTGTCACCACCACCAACCTTTTTGTTTCAAGCGGTCTCTCACTACCAAACAATTCTGTTACGGACGCTATGATCGCTTCGGCCAACACCTGGAACCAGAAACTTGGACCGGATTATCCCGCGCTTGCCACCAGTTCGTTCTTGGGTGTTGGTTATCCAGCCCTCGCCACTTCCTCTTTCCTCTATATCGGTTTCCAATCCTTAGCCTCTTCCACTTATCTCTCCGTTAGTTACCCGGCCTTGGCCACTAGTTCGTTCCTCGGAGTCGGTTACCAAACATTGGCTTCGTCAACATATTTAACCATCGCCAATTCCACTTCACTCGCTTACCTCGGTCTTGGTTATCCGTCCCTTGCCACCAGTTCGTTCCTTGGTATCGGTTACCAAGCCCTCGCCTCTAGCACATATCTTACTATTTCCGCTTCCACCAGTTTCGCTTTCCTTTCCAAAAACCAAACATTTACTGGTTTAAACACTTTTTCAGCCACCACCACACTTACCACCACCTCACTTAGTAATATTCTCAGTTGTAACGCTTCAAACCAAGCGCTTCAGACTGGAACGGATGGTACAGTTACTTGTGGCACACTTGTGACAGGCGGAGGAACTTTCACAACTACGACTATCAACGGACTGACAACCACTGCTTATACTTTTACCAGTTCTGACGGTGTTTCTATCTCAACCACCAGTCCAGGGACAGTTACTTTCACAGGTTTCCAATCACTTGCCTCATCAACTTATCTCACCATCGCCGCTTCTACTTCACTCGCTTACCTTGGCCTAAATTACCCCGCTCTCGCCACAAGTTCGTTCCTTGGTATTGGTTACCAAGCACTGGCTTCTAGTACTTACCTAATTGTCGCAGCGTCTACCAGCCTTGCTTACCTCGGTCTCGACTATCCCGCCCTTGCTACATCCTCATTCCTCGGCATCGGTTACCAAGCGCTCGCTTCGTCAACATATTTAACAATAGCCAATTCCACCAGTCTTAATTACCTTGATACTAATTATCCTGCTTTAGCAACTTCAACATTCTTGGCTATCTCTGCCTCCACCTCACTCGCTTACCTCGGTTTAGATTATCCAGCTATCGCTACCAGTTCATTCCTCGGGGTCGGCTACCAAACATTGGCTTCATCAACATATTTAACCATTTCTGCTTCCACTAGCTTTGCCTTCCTCGCCAACAATCAAACATTCACTGGTTTAAATACTTTCACCGCCACTTCTACTTTTGCCACTGCTACCTTTAGTGGTTACGTCGGTTTTGGTACGACCAGTCCACAAGCTAGATTACATGTTTCAGATGGTACGCTTCTGGTAGATAATCCAGTGAATCCCACTATTATTGGCACCGCGACCGGACTAAATGCACCTCGAAGTGTCTTTGTCTCCGGAAAGTATGCGTACGCGGTAAATATTAATGCCGGTAGTATGTCGGTCATCGACATCTCAAATTCGGCTAGTCCAATAGTGGTTGGTACCGCGAGTGGAATGGCTTTCCCCTTCGGAGTATATGTTTCCGGTAAATATGCATATGTGACAAACTATGGAAATGTTGGTGGTGGTACTACTATGTCGATTATTGATGTTTCAAATTCTGTCAGTCCTGTCGTGGTCGGCACAGTTGGGGGGTTGGGGGGTCCGACTGGTGTGTATGTTTCTGGTAAATACGCGTATGTGGCAAATACTGGTAATGGTGGTGGTAATACCATGTCGATAATTGATATTTCGAACCCGGCAAGTCCAAGGCTTGCTGGCAATGCAAGTGGTCTGTCTGGTCCGACCGGTGTGTATGTTTCTGGTAAATACGCGTATGTGACAAACAATACTGGTAAAACTATGTCGGTTGTTGATATTTCAAATCCCACTAGCCCAGCAGTTGTTGGTACGGTGAGTAACTTGGATGGTGCGAAGGGAATTTATGTATCGGGTAAGTATGCGTATGTGGCAAACGTTAATAGCAACACCATGTCAGTCGTCGATGTTTCAAATCCAGTTAGTCCGGCGGTTACTGGTACGGCAAGTGGTCTGAGTGGTCCGACTGGTGTGTATGTTTCTGGTAAATACGCGTATGTAACAAACAATACTGGTAATACTGTATCCGTTATTGATATTTCAAATTCGGTTGCTCCGATAGTGATTGGTACTTTGAGTGGCTTGAGCAGTCCTTTTGGCGTGCATGTTTCGGGCAAGCATGCTTACGTCACGAATGGTGGCGGTACAACCATGTCGGTTATTGATCTCAAAGGTGCTGATATCAATGTAGCTAATATTGGCAACATCGCCACGAACGACCTCACGGTCTGGGAAAATGCCGATATTGGAAATAATTTGTATGTCAAAAATGGTTTAAATATTGGTCAAGGTGGTCTTTATAGTCAAGGAGTGATTACTGTTGCTTCGACTACTTCTTCTACACTACCGCTCTTCACAGTTTATGGTAGTAGTGGTAATACCTTCAGTGTTGATAGTTTTGGTAATTTTTCCGCTTCGGGGACGTTACAGGTATTTGGTACCTCGATATTAGCAACTACTACTATTTCATCTTCCACAATCGCTCAACTGAATTTGACCAATTTGTTTGGGGTGAATGCGACTACCACCAACCTTGCTATTTCCGGCGCATTAAAAGATTCATCCGGTTCAGCCGGTCTCAATGGTTATTGGCTCCGAAATACTGGAACCAGTACGCGTTGGGAAGCTACTTCAACATTGGGAATAACTGGCGGTACGGGAGCTTCTTTATCGGCTGATAATATTTTTATTGGTCTTAATACATTCCAGGCCACCACCACTCTCACCACCACATCCCTCAGCAACATTCTCAGTTGTAGCTCTTCGAACCAAGCGCTTCAGACCGGAACCGACGGAGTGATTACGTGTGGTACACTTGTGACAGGCGGAGGAACTTTCACAACTACGACTATCAACGGACTGACAACCACTGCTTATACTTTTACCAGTTCTGACGGTGTTTCTATCTCAACCACCAGTCCAGGGACTATTACTTTCACAGGTTTCCAATCACTTGCCTCATCAACCTATTTAACTATCGCCAACTCCACCAGTCTTAATTATTTGAATACCAGTTATCCAGCCTTAGCAACCTCGACATTTTTGGCAATTTCCGCTTCCACGAGTCTCGCTTACCTCGGTCTCAGTTATCCAGCACTCGCCACTTCAACGTTCGTCTCTTATACCAACGCCACCAAGAATGTTGATCTCGGAATTTACGGCATCACTTTTACCAACGCCACCGGTACTAGTGTCACCACCACCAACTTAGCTATTTCCGGCGCATTAAAAGATTCTTCCGGCTCAGCCGGTCTCAATGGTTATTGGCTACGTAATACCGGAACTAGTACGCGTTGGGAGGCCACTTCAACTTTGGGTATATCTGGTGGAGCAGGAGCTTCATTATCAGCCAATAATACTTTTACGGGTTTAAATACTTTTTCTGCCACCACCACTTTTACTACCGCCACTTTTAGTGGCAATGTTGGTATTGGCACTGGCACCACCACCCCTCAAGCCAAACTTCATATCGCGAACGGCGGTATGCTTATCGATACTCCAAAACCCGTCAATGTCTACACGGGCAACGGCGGTACGACTATGTCAGGTCCGCGTTTCATCTACGTCTCCGGCAAATACGCCTATGTACCGAATAACAACGGCAGCAACATCTCCATCATCGACATCCATAACCCCACCGCCCCCGTCAATGTCACCACCACCAAAGGCGGTACGACTATGACAGGTCCAATGTCCATCTACGTCTCCGGCAAGTACGCGTATACGGCGAACTATAGTGGCAACAACATCTCCATCCTCGACATCAGAAACCCCGCCGCCCCCACCAATGTCTACACCGGCAACGGTGGTACGACTATGACACAACCAAATTCCATCTACGTCTCCGGCAAGTACGCGTACACGACGAATGCTGGTGACGATACCATCTCCATCCTCGACATCAGCAACCCCACCGCCCCCGTCAATGTCTACACCGGCGGCGGCAGCGGGTTTTTCGCAAATTCCATCTACGTCTCCGGCAAGTACGCGTACACGTCGAACTGGAATGGCATCTCCATCCTCGACATCAGCAACCCCACCGCCCCCGTCAATGTCTACACCGGCAACGGCGGTCGGGGTATGTCAGGTCAAGGCTCCATCTACGTTTCCGGCAAGTACGCCTATGTAGCGAATACTAATAGCAGTACTATCTCCATCCTCGACATCAGCAACCCTTCCACCACCGTCAATGTCTACACCGGCAACGGCGGTCAGACTATGACATCTCCAATTTCCATCTACGTCTCCGGCAAGTACGCGTACACGGCGAATAATAGTAATGGCACCATCTCCATCCTCGACATCAGTACCCCTTCCACTACCGTCAATGTCTACACCGGCAACGGCGGTACGGCGATGTCAGGTCCAATTTCCATCCACATCTCCGGCAAATACGCCTATGTAGCGAACAATGCCGGCAACAACTACTCTATCCTCGACCTCGGTGGCGCCGACATCTCGGTTGCCAATATCGGTAATATTCAATCCAATAATTTAAATATCACCGAGAGTGCCTTCATTAACAACCTTATTGTTGGTAGTTGTACCGGTTGTAACACTAGTGGCGCGGCGAGCACAGTCAGTATATATGTATCATCGACCGCTGGCACCGGCACCTGGACGGCGCCCGACGGCCTTGCTTATGCGCAAGTGACTGTCACTGGTGGTGGTGGTGGTGGTGGTGTCGCTGATCAAGATGCCTCTACTGCTGAATCTGGTGCCGGTGGTGGTGGTGCCGGGGCAACGTCTATTGAGATGTTTACTTCGGCTGAATTGGGGTCTTCTAAATCTTTCACCATTGGTGCCAAAGGAGTAGGCGCAGTGAACGGCGGTCAAAATGGTACTATGGGTGGTACTACAACTTTTGGTTCTCCACTTTTAGTTGGAGCTAATCCTGGTTTAGGTGGAATAGGGACACCCGCCTCGTACAGCACAGCCGCCCCTACCACGGGAAGTCTTGGTGGTGCTGGAGGGGTAGCGACCACTACGGGAGATATCAATTTGAACGGCGGTAGTGGAGAAAATGGCTCTGCGCCTGTAGCAAATGTGGCATTCGGTGGGGCGGGTGGTGCCAGTTATTGGGGTGGTGGGGGAAGTGGTGGTAAAACTGCGGGGACGGCCACTGTGGGTGCAGGAGCCAATGCTAACGTTGCGGTTTATGGTGCTGGTGGAGGCGGCTCGGCCTCATCGGATTCGGCGGCCGGCCCATCTGGTGGTAATGGTGCAGGTGGTGTTGTCGTGGTAATTTCTTACAATTCTACCGGCGGTGATATTGCGGAATGGTATGAAGCCAAGGAAGATGTAGTACCAGGCGATGTGGTGGCAATTAGTTCCAGTTCTTTGATATATCAGTCATTTCAGTTGGGTCTGGCAAAGACATCAGTAATGGAAAAAGCTATTGCCGGGAGTAGTATAGTTGGCATTGTGTCCACCATGCCGTTTGAAGTGATGGGCGGCGATTTGCTTAGCGCCAGTAAAAATGCCAAACCGATTGCTTTGGCGGGACGTGTACCAGTGAATGCTTCCAATGAAAATGGACCAATTAAGGCTGGTGATTTACTGACAGTTTCCTCGGTTCCGGGCGTCGCGATGAGGGCGACCAAAGCGGGGATGACCATTGGTCGGGCGCTACAAGATGCCGAGTGTGAAGATGGTGCGATATGCAAGGTACTGATTTTAGTGAATACGACATATTTTAATGGAGTGGCGATGAAAAAAGTGCTAGCGGAAGGGGGTCTTGATATGGATGCGATTCCGGCGGGGTTTGACGTTGGTCGGGTATTTCTTACCAAGATGATTGCCGACAAAGAGAATTTTACTTCATCGACTGCTGTCTCGGAAATATTCACCGACCGCATTATGGCGGGGCTAGAAGTTATTACTCCGCGTGTCATCACTCAACATTTAATTGTTGATACCATTGATACTTTTTCCGGAAAAGGTCTAGGATTAACTTTGGAAAATGGAGAAACATTCAATATTTTTAACGCCACTACGACAACGAGCACAATTTCATCAACTTCTACGACTCCAGTTATTACTTTTGATAGTTTGGGTAATGGCTTTTTTGCCGGAAAGTTAACGGCCAACGAAATAAGCGCCAACCAGATTCAAGGGTTAAATATTATTACGAGCAAATTATCACTACTTACTGATACGGTAAACGAATTGAATCAAACATCTAGCACCAATCCAACTTTAGTAATCGAAGGACTGGAAACTGGCGCCTTGCAAGTGAGTAGTACCGCTGAATTCCTGCGTGGTCTGCTGGTTACCGGTTCGAGTACTTTTATTGGCAATGTAAGTATTGATGGTAGTTTGCAATTGCAAAAACTTTCCGTAACCGATATCGATAGTCCGGTAATTACTTCAATCACTTCAAGTTTGGGGATTATTACCCAGGAATTGAATAGCGCCAGTACCACACTTTCTGATCTCTCGGCACGTATTTCCGCGAACGAAATTTTACTAAATACCTTATTTTCTTCGAGCACAGTAGTCACTTCTACCGCGGCGCTCGATATCGGCGTGTTCGTGCAAAGCATGGGTTTGCAATTTGAAAACATGGTAAGTTTCAAGGGTGGTTTGCAGGTGGATTCCATTAGCGCTATTACCGGCACGACTACATTCATGAGTGATACAATTTTATTCGGCCGGCCATACCTTAATTCCGATTCCGGTGGTTATGCGCTGGTTGCTTCCGGTACCAGAGAAGTGGCTATTACTTTCGACAGTGAATATTTGGAAAAGCCGGTTATTCAGGCGACCATGTCTTTTGAAGAAATGACCACTACAACCATTTTGAGTTCTGCCATCACCACTACAACCAGCACTACTACTCCCGTGAATATCTCAACGGCGACCATTGAGGACGCGACCAGTACTCGAGCGCGAGAGGATGCGGTATTTAGCGCGGATATTCGATATATAGTTTCTCGAGTTACTACTAAGGGATTTGTGATCGTGATTAATAAACTGGCACCATTTGATCTCAAATTTGACTGGCTTGCCCTGGCGATAAAAAATCCAAAGTTATTCGGTGTGGTAACCAGCTCGCCAACGGTATCGATTATAATTCCGCCACTTCAAGATATTCCTCTGATTACGGAAAGCAGTACGGTTTCAACTACTACTGATTTTGGACCAGGTACTACCACTACCACTACCACCATCAACACTCCGCCAGGTACAGATTTTTCATCATCTAGTACCACCTTAGTTACCATTGATTCTGGCCTGAACACGACTACTCCTCCTATCGCTATCACGACTACATCAGACCCTATTATTACAGCTACGATTCCTATCGTTGAGTTGCCAGTAGCGACAACAACAGCTATTATTACTACTGCTACGTCTGACAGTGGCGTGACTACCAGTCAATCCGGATTATAGGTAGTTGTTTTGAATTATTATGATTTTTTCTCAGTTTGGTCGTTGGCGTGTCTTTAAGATATTGATGGTATTATTTCTTCTTGCATGGTACGCATTTTTTTTGGTTACGCCGGTATCGTTTATTGGTAGTGATTTGGGACGACATCTCAAAAATGGTGAAATTTTTGTATCTTCCATCGGTAACCCAGCCCAGCTAAAAGATCTTCTCCATACTAATTTTTATTCCTCGACTTTTCCTAATTTTCCCTTTATCAATCATCACTGGGGTACAGGGGTTATTTTTTATGTGATATGGAGTTTGGTTGGATTTAAAGGGTTGTCGTTGTTCTATATCGCTGTAAGCATTATTACTTTTCTAATTTTTTTCTTCCTAGCGGTTGGTAAGGCTGGTTGGAAAATTGCTAGCCCAATCGCATTTTTTCTTGTCCCGCTGATTGCCGAGCGAGTAGAAGCTCGTCCGGAAGGTCTGAGTTATCTTTTCGCGGCGATTTTTTTTCTTTTACTTACTCGATATAGCCAAGGTCGGTGGCGTTTCAGAACCCTTCTTATTTTTCTTCCACTTTTGGAAATTATTTGGATCAATTGCCATATTTATTTTGTTTTTGGTTTAGTTCTTATCGCTTTTTTTGGCCTTGAGCGATTTTTTACCCAACCGGATAAATTAATACAAATAAAAAAATTCGGAACACTTTTTCTTTTGACGGCCGTGGCTGGTTTGATGAACCCATCAGGGTTGAATGGTCTCCTATTGCCCCTGCGTATTTTTCAAAATTATGGAATTGATGTAACAGAAAATAATCCCGGCTGGTTATTGGTTCGAGAGGGATTACAAGTAGATAATTATCCGGTATTTATTATAACATTGGCTTTTTTAGTGGTTGGGATAGTGGTAATTATTTTAAGAAAATGTCGCGGAGCATCGCTGGCTTCTCTTCTGTTCGCTGTATTATTGGGTTATTTTGCTTGGACTGCCGTGCGTAATTATACTTTTTTCGGTTTGTTCGCCTTTCCGGCCTTGGCGATAATTATTTTTGAACTTAAACCAAGTTTTTCCAAATGGCGACCGATTAGTAGAAATATTTTAACGGTAGCGGTGGTATTTTTTGTTGTCGGAGTGACATTGTGGCTCAACTCTTTTCGTGTTCAGGAACATTATACCAAATCGTTTGGCATCGGTATCGCGCCAAACAGTTTGGACGTGGCAATATTTTTTACGGATAATAATTTAAGCGGGCCAATCTTTAACGACTTCGACATTGGCAGTTATATTATTTATTCATTTTTTCCACGCGCCAAACCATTTATTGATGGCAGGGCTGAAGCTTATCCGGCCAGTTGGATTCGTGACACATTTATACCCATGCACATATCACCTGATTTATGGCAAAGGCAAGAAGACAAATTTCACTTTAACGCCATTATGTTTTCTTTAAACGACAAATCACCTTGGCAGTTACCCTTTCTAGTCGCGCGCATCAACGACCCCACCTGGGCGCCGGTGTTCGCGGATAAATTCGTTATTATTTTTCTTAAACGCAATTTGCTGAACGAGTCAGTGATTAAAAAATTTGAAATCCGGAAAGAGCGGTTTAAGTGCGCTAGTTGCCCCTATGTTTTAAAATGAGTGAATTCGTTGATGTAAGTCAGTAATCGCAGAATATCAGCGGTTTTAATTTGTAATAAATGAAATTTTGTGGTACAGTTTCTAGCGGACGAACGGAGTGGCTGTCATTTTTGAGTAGCAGTATAAGAGTGAAAAGTGTGGATAAAAAAATAATAAAAAATATTTTGAAGGGATTACTGTTTTTGGTAATTTTTTTTGTTGGTTTTATCGCCGACAGGTTGTTGTTTGTTAAAGACCTCCCTTTAGAGTCAACAAAAAATGAACGTGAAATTAATAATAACCAGCAATGGAGTTTTATTAATCCGTTATTGGATTGCGGTGATATTGATAATATTTCAAATGAAACTATTAATAATACTAAACAAAATATTATTAATTTTCTTGATGAAGAAAAAGTACAAGGGATTACTAAAGTATCGGTATATTTTCGAGATTTAAACAATGGTCCGTGGTTTGGGATTAATGAAAAAGAAGAGTTTAATCCCGGTAGTTTGTTGAAGGTACCAATGATGATGAGAATTTTTAAAGACGCGGATAACGATCCTTCAATTTTACAACAAAAGATTTTGGTAAAAGGTCAAACCGATCAATTAATTCAATATTATAAACCGGATTTTGATTTGGAGTTGGACAAGTCATATACTGTCGCTGATTTGGTATCTTATATGATTTTGTATTCCAATAACGATGCCACCAAAGTAATTGAACAATTCATTGGCAAAGATTTGTTATATAAAACTTATGAGGAACTGGGGGTTAAGATTCCTGTTGATGGAAATTATAGTATTTCGGCCCGTAATTATGGTTCTTTTTTCCGTGTTCTTTTTAACTCCACCTATCTCGACACGGATTATTCAGAACAAGCTTTGGGATTGTTGTCGCAAACTACTTTTACGAAGGGGTTGCGAGCTGGCGTTCCTTTATCTATAAAAATAGCACATAAATTTGGTGAACGAAAAGTGAACTCCGTCACCAAACAACTTCACGATTGTGGTGTTGTTTATTATCCGAAAAGGCCGTACCTTTTATGTGTAATGACTCGTGGCGATGATTATGATCAATTAGCCTCGCTTATTGCGCAAGTGTCCAATATAGTATATAACGCAGTTGATAAAGAAAATCAACCAACGTTCTAGTTATCAACAGTTGTAACGTTTGGTAGTATTTGGAGTGTCATACGGTTTATGGTATAATTGTCTTGTTAATATTTAACAAAGGTCGAGTAGGTATAATTTAAAATAAATCTTCAATTTTAACATATGGAAGAAAATAAAAGTAAAATTTTTCTTGTACTACTCGCGGTGTTGGTGGTGGTTTTCGGTGGTACGACGGTATATTTTTACCGCCAAACGGCTTCTCTGAAGCAAGACCCGCAGAAAGTCGCTCAAGAGACAACTCAGGCGTTAGTGGATAAAATTTCCAAGTTGATTGTTCTTCCGGAAGGCGAAACCCCGACGGTGGCCACTGTCACTGATCCGGAGAAGTTGAAAAAAGAACAACCATTTTTTCTCCACGCGACTCTTGGTGACAAGGTGCTCATCTACACTGCCGCTCGTAAGGCATATATGTATAACCCGACTCTAAATAAAATTATCGAGGTTGCGCCGGTAAATATCGGCAACCCATCACCAACCGCTCCAGCAACAGCGCCAGCCACACCATAATAAAAAAGTTTTTTACAAAATATCCCCCGACTTAGTCGGGGGATATTTTTTGTATTCCCCGCCCAGACGGGGATTGTGAGCTCTAGGAGAACTAAGCATTTTTTGGTATACTTACCAAAACTATTTATGAGGTATAAGTTAATACTTACAATATTTTTTGTTCTGTCGCTCGGCTTTTTTTCGTTCGCGCGCGCCATCGATTATCAATCGGCGAATTTTATCAATCGTGATCCGGTGATTAATATGGCGGGTGGTCGATCAACGTCGACCAATTTTCAGTTACTTACCGATTCGGGTGATATGGTGATTGGTGAAAGTACGAGTACCAATTTTATGGGGCGAGCCGGGTTTATGTATTTTCCATCAGTGACGACACCGATTGTTTCGGCGACGGCGGGTGATGCGCAAGTGAGTTTGGGATGGACGTCGGCGGTGGGCGCGCTTGGTTTTACGATTACCGCGTACGAAGTTGGCCAATCGACAGTGTCAGGTGGTCCGTATACTTACACCAATGTTGGTAACATACTCAGTTCGGTGCGTACTGGTTTAGCGAACGGTACTACTTACCGCTTTGTGGTTAGAGCACTGGATTTTTATGGTAATCCGGTCGCCACCTCTACGGAAGCCTCAGCCGCACCGGCCAGCGCGGGTGGGGGCGGAGGCGGTGGGGGTGGTGGCGGTGGCGGCGGTGGGGGTGGTAGTACCGCCCCTACACAAACGACCGTTATTTTTTCGGGACGCGCTTTTCCAGGCAGTACGATCACGTTGTTAAAGGATGCGGCGATAGCCGCTACCACGGCGGCCGGACCGGACGCAAAATTTTTAATAACGTTAACTAATTTAACCGCCGGTAACTTTATTTTTTCTGTTTACAGCGAAGATTATCAAGGTCGTCGTTCGAGCTTGCTTTCTTTTCCGGTTGGTGTGACTGCCGGAGTGACTACGAATGTTTCCGGGATTTTTATCGCGCCCACGATTGCAGTAGATAAGAGTGAAGTCAAAAAAGGCGATAATATTATAATTTTTGGGCAAGCTAATCCGGCGGCGGATATTGTAATTACCGTTAATTCTGAAAATGAAATTTTTGTTAAAACAAAATCGGACGGCGCAGGTGTGTATTTGTACAATCTCGACACTAGCCCGCTCGAAATCGGTCAACATTTAACCAAATCAAAAGCTTCGGTGGGTGGTGAAATAAGTGGTTATAGTCCAGTGGTGGGATTTCAGGTTGGTACGAAAAATGTTGATTCAGTTCCGCACGAGTGTGGTGGCAAAGCGGATTTAAACAGTGATTGTAAGGTGAATTTAGTCGATTTTTCGATCGCGGCTTATTGGTACAAACGTCCGATTAGCAGTGCTTTTGCGGTTATTGAAAAGAACAGTTTAAATGGTGATGGCAAAGTTGACCTTGTCGACTTTAGTATTATGGCTTATTATTGGACGGGCTGAGGTAATGATAAATTTGTATTTTTTTAATCGGTCTGTAGTCCCCACCCAAGCGGGGGATAGGATTATGTCATCTGGAGCGTATGAAATATTTAATCGTAGTTATCACCCTTAGTATCGCTTTTTTTTGTGGTTCGTACGCGCGCGCCGCGGAAAGCAATTTTGTTTTTGATGGTGATCCGGTGGTGGGTCATGAGTGGCCAGTGCGTTTTGTTTTGCAATCACCAACGCAAAAAATCAATACCCTGGGCGGTGCATTGCAATTTCCCGATGATATTTTGGAAGTTGTTGATGTTAATAACAGTAAGTCAATCATAAATCTTTGGGTACAGGCACCAGTGGTACAAAAAAATACTATTCCATTTGCCGGTATGACGCCGGGTGGATTTCAGGGCGAAAATGGTGAGATCTTTACCGTTATTTTTAAAGTTAAAAAAACTGGTAAAGGTACATTTCGGATATTAAATCCGGAAGCGTATCCGAATGATGGTCAGGGTACGGCGACGGTTTGGCAATCTCGTAACTTAGCTTTCACGGCCGTGGAAACTGGTCAGCCGGCGATTATTGATCGTATGGATATTGTTCCACCCGAACCATTTACTCTGTCTCTTGGTCGTAACCCAGATTTGTATGGTAATCAATGGTTTGTGGCGTTTGTCACTCAAGATAAGGGGAGCGGAATTGCCTATTATGAAGTGCAGGAGAGCGCAAAGAATACGCCTGAAGAGGGTAAATGGGAGAAAACCGTGAGTCCGTATATGCTCAAAGATCAGGGACTTAAAAGTACGGTTTTCGCGCGCGCGGTAGATAAAAAAGGCAATATTCAATTGGCTGTTTTTGTTCCATCGTTTGTAGAGCAATTTAACTACCAAAGATATGCCTTTTGGAGTATAATAGGGGTATTACTTATAAGTGTATTATTCTTATGGTTCCGTCAGCGGAGGCAACGGCCATAAACAACAAATTTTCTTTTCACAAACTAGCACTATTATTTGGAGCGGGGTCGTTTTTGTTGTTGGTGACATTATTTTTACCACAGCGCGCGGAGGCCGCTTCTTTTTATTTTTCTCCATCATCCGGTTCATACAAAATTGGTCAGAGTTTTTCGGTGAATGTTGGTGTTTCGACTCCCGACCAGGCCGCCAATGCTTTTCAGGGTACAATAAATTTTCCGAGTGATAAATTACAGCTTACTTCACTCTCCAAATCCGGTTCGATTATGAGTTTGTGGGTGCAGGAGCCATCTTTTTCGAATGGTGCCGGAACAGCGGAATTTGCCGGTGTGGTTTTGAATCCTGGTTATACTGGTGGTAGTGGTAAAATACTAACCTTAACTTTTAAAGTGGTAGCCATTGGCGCGGCTAAAATAAGTTTTTCATCGGCCTCGGTATTGGCTAATGATGGTCAAGGAACCAATATCTTGAGTGGACTTGGCACGGCGAATATTAGTTTAAATACGACACCCAGTGGACAAGAGGCCGGACAAGCTAGCTCACCGGTAGAACAGGCGGGAACACCACTGCCACCAGAGGTCATTTCGCCAACGCATTCGGACACTGCTCGTTGGTATAATGACAATAATCCTAAGTTTACCTGGAATCTGCCAAGTGGTATTGATGGGGTAAGTATTGCCTTTACTCAAGAAATCAGTAGTAATCCCGGTACAAAGTCCGACGGACTGATAACAACCAAATCATACACCAATGTCGAGGATGGTATTTGGTATTTTCATGTTCGCCTACACAACCGACATGGCTGGGGTGGTATAACCCATTTCCGTGTTCGTATTGATACTGAGTCACCACTATCATTTGATATTAATTTTGTTAATCTCGACCAATTAGACAATACACAACCAGCAATTTTTGTGAACGCCACCGATTCACTTTCCGGAATTGATCATTATCAAGTGCTGGTTGGGGACGCTGAACTAGTGGATGTCCCATCCGCGAATATTACGCAAGGCAATCCATTTTTCTTATCTTCCACTGATCCCGGTAAACATTCATTGGTAGTGCGAGCATATGATAAAGCAAAAAATTCCAAGAGCGCAATTACTGAATATACCGTGTCTTCGATTGCATCGCCAATTTTTACCGATTTCCCGGAGTCATTAAAAGAAAAAGATATTTTAGCCGTTCGTGGTAAAACTTATCCTTTGGCCGCTATTATAGTTTGGCTTCAGTATGAAAATGAGGAACCGGTAAGTGAATTGGTACAAAGTGTGCGAAACGGTGAGTTTACTTTTGTGGCACCGGAACGGGTGAAGAATGGTGTCTATAAAATGTGGACAGAAGTAACTGATAAACACGGCTCTAGAAGTGGACTGAGTAAACGTATTACCATTCCGGTGAGTCGTTCGCTATTTCTCGCTTGGAGCGAAAAAACACTGAGTATTCTAGTTATTATTACTCAGTTTATTGCTTTATTAGTCTTTATAATTCTTCTTCTCAAGTACACTCGACTCAAGTTACAAAAATTTAAAGAACGGATGCGCAAAGATATTACCGAAGCGGAATCGACAATTGGGTCGGCTTTGAAAAAATTACACAATATCACAATTTTACAAATCACATTGCTCACAAAAGCCAAGAAAAAACGTGATCTTACCAAGGAAGAAGACGTGATTTTCAAGCAATTACAGGAGCAAACTGAAGCGGTGGAAAAAGTGGTGAAAGATAAGTTGGATAATTTGGAAGAAGAAGTAAAATGAGTGTCCCCAGCAGGGATCGAACCTGCATCCTCAGCTTAGAAGGCTGACGCTCTATCCATTGAACTATGGGGACATTAATTGTTATGAAAGTTTGGGAGCTTATGCGCCCGAGGCGCACCCGCCTTGGGCGGAGAAGGCTACTGTTCTATCCGTTGAACTATGGAGACAATTAGTTATAAAACACAACATATACTACGTCACAATTGATAAAAAAGCAAGTCTTCGCGCCGCGCTTCAAAGGACGTTGCGCGGCATGATTTCGTCAAATCATATGAAAAAAATATCACGAATTTTAGCGAATTTAGCAGTAGTAACGTTGATGGTATTGCCACAGGTAGTGGTTGCCGCGGATTATGGTTTGAATGCGGCGGCTGAAAAAGCCAACTATACTACCGGTGGGAGTAGTACGATTTATAGCTGGGTGCAGATTGTTATTACCGTATTTTTGAGCGCCTTGGCGTTTGTATTTTTTGGTTATGTTCTTTACGCGGGCGTGATGTGGATGTTGGCCCGTGGTAATGAAGAAAAAATTACGGAGTCTAAAAGTACTATAGAGGCGGCGATTGTTGGTCTGGTTATCGTTATGGCCGCTTACGCCATCACTACTTTTGTCTTCAAACAGCTTGGGCAGTAGCTTCGTCGGATATTGACAGAAATCGGCTTTTTTGCTACACTGAACCTACTTTTATCTAATACCCCGATAAGGGGCCAAACGAGCAGGGACATGCCCCGACTTCGCTTGGTAATAACTTCGCATGTATGATAGACACAAAAAAGAAGCAGGCCATCATCAAGAAATTCCAAACTCACGCCGGCGATACCGGTTCGAGCGAGGTGCAGATTGCCATTCTCACTGCTGAGATCGAAGAACTCAGCGAACACTTGAAGACTCACGCCAAGGACCACTCGTCCCGCCGCGGTCTCCTCCGCAAAGTTAGTACTCGTCGTACTCTCATGCGTTACATCAAGCGTGAAGACCCGATCGCTCACGACAATCTTCTGAAGAAATTAAAAATTAAAGCGGCTCGAGTAATTGGCAAACAAGGTGTGGCCGATATCGAAGAAGAACTCATTGAAGAGCCGGATTTAACTGAAAAAGATCATGAAGCCGTTCATCAATAAACCAAAGAATCCTCTTAAACACCCCGAACAACGTGTCGGGGTGTTTATTGATGTACAGAACATGTATTACAGTGCAAAGAATCTGTACAGCGCTAAGGTCAATTTTGGTAATATTGTAAAAGAAGCGACGGGCGGGCGCAAGCTCATTCGAGCGATTGCCTATGTGGTGAGCACCGAAACCAAAGAAGAGCAGCCATTTTTTGATGCCCTCTATAATCTTGGTATTGAAACCAAAGAAAAACCACTGCAAATTTTTTACGGTGGTGAAAAAAAAGGGGATTGGGATGTGGGTATTACTGTCGATGCGATTCGCTTGTCACCCAGTCTTGATGCGATTGTGATTGTTTCCGGTGATGGCGACTATGTACCACTCATTGAATATTTGCAAAACCAAGGTAAACAGGTAGAAGTGGTTGCTTTTGGTAATACCACATCTTCAAAGTTAATTGAAGCGGCGGATGATTTTATTGATCTTGGACAAGAAAAAGATAAATTTCTGATTACTGACCGACGCTATCCAGCGCCACGGACACCGCGAGCACGACCGACTGCGACAATGCCAAATAGTATCAAGTAATATTGTCTAATTGTCATCTTGAGCGAAGCGAAAGATCTCTGGCTCACTAACAATGTTGGCCAATGTGCCAGAGATCCTTCATTGCATTCAGGATGACAAAATTATTGAAGCGACAGTGAAAATATATTGCATTATTTAAAATAATTAATTAAAAGAAGAAGATGATGTGAGGATAGAGACCTTTAAATATAGGTCTACAACTCTTACACCATCTTCACCACGCTAAGCGTGGCAAATGTTCCCCGACTAAGTCGGGGGACGGAAAGACAACAAAAATATGGAAACCAAACAATGGTCTCTACAGTGGGCTGGTCGGACAATTACTGTCGAAACCGGCAAATTATCGTTGCAAGCCAATGCTTCGTGTACCGTGCGCTATGGTGACACTGTGCTACTCGCTACGGCGGTAATGAGTAAAAAAGCGCGTGAAGGGATAGATTTCTTCCCCCTCATGGTGAACTTCGAAGAAAAACTTTACGCCGCCGGTAAAATCAAAGGCAGTCGTTTTATCAAGCGTGAAGGTCGCCCCAGTGACGACGCCATTCTCTCGGCTCGGCTCGTGGATCGCTCTGTTCGTCCACTTTTCGACAATGACATGCGTAATGATGTGCAGGTTATTTTGACTGTACTCTCTTACGATGCCGAAAATGACCCGCAAATTCCCGCGATGTTGGCCGCTTCAATCGTTTTGTCCATTTCCAATATTCCTTGGACTGGTCCGATTGCCGGCGTACGCGTTGGTCGCGTCAAAGGTGAATGGAAAATTAACCCAAGTTTTTCGGAACGCGCCGATGGTGATGCTGATATCGTAGTGTCCGGTACTCCAGAAAAAGTAGTGATGGTAGAAGCGGCTTGTCACGATGTGCCAGAATCTGAAGTAATAACGGCAATGCAATTTGGCGCTAAAGAATTAGCCCCCCTCATCGAATTCATTAAGAAAATTCAAAAAGATGTTGGGGTGGAAAAAATTGATCGTTTGTCTTCACCAAGCGAACAGGATCAATTGGTATCCGCCGCACAAGTGTTGGCCGAAGAATTTGTCGCCGCGCATGTGAATGATTGGATTTTTGATAGTGTTAAAAAAGGCCGCGCCGAACGGGTGGCGATGGTTGATCGTTTTACCGACGGGGTAAAAGAATTATTAGTTGCGAAGGAAACTGATGAAGCGACCAAGAAAGTGATCCTTAGTCGCGTGAAGGTTTATGTGGAAAAATATATTTCTGAGGCGATCATGAAAAAAGATCAGCGTCTTGATGGTCGTAAACTTACGGACGTTCGTCCGCTCGAAATTGAAACTGGTTTACTACCGCGTACTCATGGTAGTGGTCTTTTTCAGCGCGGTGATACACAGGTGCTTTCGATTGTTACTCTGGGAGCGCCGGGTGATGTGCAAACTATTGATACCATGGAAGAAGATGCGACAAAGCGCTACATGCACCACTACAGTGATACGCCAGCCACCTACGGTGAAACTGGACCATTACGCGGACCAGGTAACCGAGCGATTGGTCATGGTGCTCTCGCGGAGCGCGCTATCGAACCAATGCTTCCCGAAGCGCTCACTTTTCCTTACGCTATTCGCGTAGTTTCCGAAGTGCTTGGTTCCAATGGTTCGAGCTCGATGGCTTCCACTTGTGGTTCCACTCTTGCTCTCATGGACGCCGGTGTGCCACTCAAAAAACCAGTCGCTGGCGTTGCTATGGGCTTAGCTACCGATGAAAAAGGCAAATGGAAAGTACTAACCGATTTGCAAGATATTGAAGACGGTCCCGGTGGTATGGATTTCAAGATTACCGGCACTCGTGATGGTGTTACCGCCATTCAAATGGATACCAAGACTCTTGGTCTCACTTGGGATATTGTGGAACAAACTTTCAAACAATCACATGTCGCTCGCCTTACTATTCTTGAGTCGATGGCAAAGGTGATTGCGGAGCCACGTGCTGAACTCTCGAAATATGCGCCACGCATTGTGACGATTATGATCAACCCAGAGAAGATTCGCGACGTGATTGGTCCTGGTGGCAAGATGATAAACAAAATTATTGCGGAGACTGGTGTTTCCATTGATATCGAAGATGACGGTCGCGTTTGTGTGACATCCACCGATGCCGTTGGTATGGAAAAAGCGGTACAATGGGTAAAAGATTTAACTCGCGAAATACAAGCGGGTGAAACTTTTGACGGTACAGTGGCTCGTCTTGAAGATTTCGGTGCTTTTGTGAATGTACTTCCTGGCCAAGATGGTCTCGTACACGTGAGTGAAATTGCTTGGAGTCGGACGAATAAGCCAAGTGACGTACTCCATATTGGTGACAAAGTGAAAGTGTTGGTGAAAGAAATTGATAATCTTGGGCGCGTGAATTTGAGTATGAAGGCGTTGTTGCCTAAGCCAGAAGGCTATGTTGACCAGCCAGCTTTTGAACGTTCACCACGCTCGAGTGGTCCCCGCAGTGGGGGAGGCGGACGCGGAGGATTTTCTCGTGGACGGTAAATGGTAATAAACAAAAATCCGCTCTGATGTACAACGGGGCGGATTTTTTTGTTTGTAACGAATTTATATGTTTTGGTGTATCATACGGTGTATATAATTCAATTTAAAAAATATGGTTTATGAAAAATAAACAGCAAGCATTTTTAGCTATATTTATGGCTTTAATTATCGCCGGTGGTTTTTCTTTTAATTATGTAGCAAGCGCATCTTCGCATAATACACTTTTGGTTCGAGGTGATAATAGTGGAAATGAAGCATCTCAAGCTCGAGTAAACAATGAGGATGATGGTGAGGATGAAAATGAGGGTGATGATGATATGGATGAGGTCGAACAAGATGAAGACGGGCTCAATGAACACGTAAAAAATTGGGTAACAACGGATTTATATCCAAGTACTACTGTGGTAACCGCCGCGGCGATTCAAACATACAGCGATGTGATGACAGTTCTTAAGGCAGATCAACAAACCGTAAACTCTCTAGTGGCTTCGACAAATGCTACTAATACTTTGGAAGCAAGTCTCAGCGCTGGAGAAAATAATTTGCTTACCGCACTTATTTCCAAATATAAAAATATTTTTAATACTGTCAAAGTACGTGGTATGGAAATAAACCTCCAACTTTACGCAGTCATGAGTGTGGTCGAACCGCTTGGGACCGGTACAGTAGCGCCGATACTTAAAAATATTATCATAAGTGTTCTGAAAGATTTTTCCGAAGAAATAAAAGATCTTGGTGAACTCGCTCGACAAAGTGTTGGCGTTATTTCCGCTGAAACCGCGCCAGCACCAGCAGTAACACCATCACCAACTCCTATCACTACTGGTCCGACTACTTATACAATGGCTCAGGTGAACGCGGCTGGTAATGCCCAAAAATGTTGGACGGTTGTAAATGGTACGGTCTACAATATGTCCGCTTGGATTGCTCAGCACCCAGGTGGAAGCCAAGCAATACTCGGTATGTGCGGTAAAGATGGTACCGCCGGGTTTATGGGTCAACATGGTGGGCAACGAAACCCGACAAGCGTTTTGGCAAGTTACAAGATTGGTGTATTAAAATAATTTTTTATGAAGAAATTTTTCATTGCCTTAACACTCTTTGGACTGGTGGCAACGCCAGTAGTGTCAGTATTCGCGGCTACCGCGCCGGTAAAATTGTCTTCACAGGAATTGGTACTTAAAAAGAAGTTGGTACAAATTAAGACCAAACAAGCGGTGACAAAAGTAAAACTTAAAACCAATAAACTTCAAGCCAAGGCGGATGTTGCTAAGGTAAAGAAGCAACGCGCGACGGTGTTGAAACAACGTACGGTGGTTAAACAAAAGGCGACGGTTAAGACAAAATAAATTAGTTAAAACAAGCTTCCGTCATGGGAGCTTGTTTTTTTGTATTTTCTGTGATTAAATAGCCCGCATGCCGTGGTGGTGAAATTGGCAGACACGCCAGCCTTAGGAGCTGGTTCCCGCAAGGGATTGAGGGTTCAAGTCCCTCCCACGGCACATATTTTTATGCAAACATTTCTCAATTTTTTCTTTAGTTGGCCAGTCTACGTGTATCTTTTGTGTAGCGCTACGAGCGTTGTTTTTGGCGATTATTTTGCCAAATTGTGGTCGGTCAGCCGCCACCCGTGGCAAATTGGTTTAGCGATTATTTTGTATTTATTTTCCGGTTTATTTTATTTTCCATCACTATTGAAGGAGCAACTGGTGGTGGCATCAATTATTTATACGTTCTTGAGTATTGTTGGTTTTATGTTTATCGGATTCGTCGTATTTAAAGAAACATTTAATTTGACGCAGATTGTTGGTATTATATTTGGTCTCGTATCGCTTACTATTCTCACGGTTGCCGCTCGTTGAATATATGGATAAATTATATTCTCAATCGTTATCGTTGGTGGAAGAGACAGGCTTGGAAGATTCGGTAAGGATAACAGCGGCTGAACTAAGACAGGATGTACCACAACTTGATTTGCACGGAAGATATACTTCGAATATTGAAGTTAAAATTGATCAGTTTTTATATCAGAATTATAATAAAAAAGAACCGAGCGTAAACATTATTTATGGCATTGGCACTGGCGTGCTCGAGAATGCAACCAAAAATTTTTTGAAATTACACCCCCTTGTGTATAAAGTTTTGGACAAGGTTGGTAGTTGTGTAGTAATATTAGAAACATAAATTATATTTAAAATAAATGTATGGCGATTAAAACGCTTGACGTGGCAGATTTATATAATGAGATTAGCGACCTGGCTCGTGACCAGGGAGTGAATACAAAAGCTTTGTGGGATGAATTGGTCGATGAAGTCATTGAAGCCCATCTCGACATCGGCGAAATTGATTTGGAACAGGATACGGAAACGATGAAAGAAACGCTCGATGAGCAGTGGACGATTTATAAAGAAGAAAGTGCTATCAGCGGTGGTTTGCCAGCTATTGATGACGAAATTGTTGACAGTGCACATGAAGAAAATGATGATGTAGTTGGTACAGGGGTAGTGAAGGATGATGAAGAAGAGGAAGAGGATGATTATGGCGACGGTAAGGAAAAAATGTAGAGTTTTTTATCCCCATTTTATCCACCCCAGAGCCCCTTGACAGGGGTTTTGTTATCTGGTATTATCTTGAAGCGATAAATTCTCTCCCGTAGAGACCACGTCCAACTAAAAAATGGATTGATCGTCAATCATTTGGACCTCTGGGTAAGCCCCGCTAAGCAGGGTTATCATTACTCCGAATATCCAAGTGGTTCATTGCTTTTTGCAATATTATAAGAACCGCTGTTACAGGTGGTTCTTTTTTTCTCTCAGACGTCGATGACTAACTTGATTGGTCGCATTCGTTTGATAGCAACGGATAGCACGTTGACAATTCAATAGCAAACAAAGCAATCATGATTAAATAGGGTATGTAAGGTATAATCATCTACTTCCTTAGTTGGGAGTAAAGTGATGTACACTTATAATGCAAATATAACTGAAACATTGCAGTAGATAAACGTAATAAATGTAAGCCAAACGAAGCACATCTGAGTGTTTTCGTTGTGCGCAAAATCAACAAGGGCGCACGGTGGATGCCTTGACACTAAAAGACGAAGAAGGACGTTGTAGGGTGCGAAAAGTCTCGGGGAGCTCCCAAACAAGCTTTGATCCGGGAATGTCCGAATGAGGAAACTCAATTCCGAGCAATCGGAATTATCACACACTGAATACATAGGTGGGTGAAGGTAACCTAGCGAAGTGAAACATCTCAGTAGCTAGAGGAAAATAAATCGCAGAGATTCCCTTAGTAGTGGCGAGCGAAAAGGGACCAAGCCAAAATCATATACATGTTGCTATCAGACTCAGGTTGGTCGCAAGATTAACTCAAGAATGATAGTTTAAAGGGCAGGCCGTTGTGTATATGAGGTAGTAAGACTACATGCCTATATCCTGAAAATATAGAATGAGACGGTTTAGTTTTTAGCAGAATTGCTCTGGAACGAGCAACCAAAGACGGTAATAGTCCGGTACGCGAAAAAAACTAAATCATCATAATGTGGTTCTTGAGTACGGCGGAACTCGTGAAATTCCGTCTGAATCCAGGCCGACTATGGTCTAAGGCTAAATACTTTTAGTGATCGATAGTGGACAAGTACCATGAGGGAACGGTGAAAAGCAGCCCGGTGAGGGCGATGAAATAGTATCTGAAACCGTGTGCTTACAAAGAGCGGGAGTCCGTACCCACATCATAATGCTTTCGATTGACTGTAACAGCTGAATAAGCAAAATAGGCAAAGTAAGCAGATTAAGCACCAAATTTTTGGTAACTTATTCTGCCTAATCTGCTTACAAACTTATTCTGCCTTATTTTTTTTACGACAGTTTAATCGAACGTAGTATGATGTGGGTGGATGACCGTGTTCCTATTGAAGAATGAGCCTGCGAGTGTGTTGTGTGTCGCTGCTTAAACCCTTCTGGGGTGGAGGCATAGGGAAACCGAGTCTTAACGGGCGAAATAATAGTGGCACGCACATAACCCGAAACCGGGTGAGCTATCCATGACCAGGATGAGCCCCATCGAAAGATGGGGGGAGGTCCGAACTCACGAGCCGTGCAACACTCGGAGATGAGTTGTGGATAGGAGAGAAATTCTAATCGAACTCGGTGATAGCTGGTTCTCCTCGAAATAGCTCTAGGGCTAGCCTCGAGAAATCCCATTGGTGGTAGAGCACTGGATGAGAATTGGGTCCTTCGGGATACCGTTTTCAATCAAACTCCGAATACCAGTGGTTACATCTCGGGAGTCAGACAGTGACGGCTAAGCGCCATTGTCAAAAGGGAAACAGCCCATGATCGCAAGCTAAGGCCCCTAAATCTAGATTAAGTGTAAAAGGTAGTGTTAACTCTTATACAACCAGGAGGTTGGCTTAGAAGCAGCCATCCTTTAAAGAAAGCGTAACAGCTCACTGGTCAAGAGTTTTCGCGCCGAAAATGTATCGGGGCTCAAATCTAGTGCCGAAGCTGCGAACTTGTAAGTTTCATTGAAAGCAACAAAAAATTAAAAAGCATTCAGGTCGTCAGCATAATGGACAATGCTAGCCCCACTGTTGGGGAAAATGCTCGTTCGATCCGAGCCGACCTGATCTTTCTTCTCGGGTGACCAATATACCGGTCGCCCTTTCAATGAAACTTACAAGTGGTAGAGGAGCGTTCTATACGCGCAGAAGCCACAGGCGCGAGCCATGGTGGAGTGTATAGAAGTGAGAATGCAGGCATAAGTAGCAAAAAGACATGTGAGAATCATGTCCGTCGAAAATCCGAGGTTTCCTGGGCAACGAGAATCGACCCAGGGTTAGCCGATCCTAAGGCCAGGCCGAAAGGCGTAACCGATGGAAGAGCAGGTTAATATTCCTGCGCTGCTAGTAGTTTGATTTTAAGTGCACATTTCGTAGTCTTAAACGTGTTTTGAATATATGCGTTTCGCAAGATGAAGATGAAGCCTTCGGGTGGAATCAACTTAAGAGGAAGAGGTGTCTAGAAAAGCTTAAAGTCGTTAAGCTATTAGCAACCGTACCGTAAACCGACACAGGTGGATAGGTCGAGTAGACCAAGACGTATGAGAGAACCCTCGTTAAGGAACTCTGCAATACAGCGGCCGTAACTTCGGGATAAGGCCCGCCCATCGCAAGATGGGTTTCAACAAAAGACGCACTGCGACTGTTTACCAAAAACACAGCTCCCTGCAAAAGCGCAAGCTGAAGTATAGGGAGTGATGCCTGGCCAGTGTCAGAACGTTAAGGGGAGAGGTCAAGCGCAAGCTGAAGCTTTGAACCGAAGCGCTGATGAACGCCGGCGGTAACTATAACCGTCCTAAGGTAGCGAAATTCCTTGTCGGGTGAGTTCCGACCTGCACGAATGGCATAACGATAGTGCGAC
>Ga0172379_10003521_pt1 | contig 24770 bp, 35 predicted proteins | sample GrowelOW334metaG_FD_119756 | JGI IMG/M metagenome (GOLD analysis project Ga0172379, IMG submission 119756) | Groundwater microbial communities from an aquifer near a municipal landfill in Southern Ontario, Canada - Groundwater well OW334 metaG | ecosystem: Environmental > Aquatic > Deep...
ATGAAAATAAAAATCAGGAAGATCTCCTATAATTTTGAAGCCAAGCTTTTTGTAAAAAGCGTTTTCCAACCAATCTTTACCAGTAATTAACCATGTTCTATGTGCTCCATACTTTTTACCAAACTCTTCGGCTTTGTTAATCAACATCGTTCCTATGCCTTTACCCCTGACGTTTTCTTTGGTTATGATTGAATCAATGTAAACAACTCCTGATTCATGTTTTCCATTAATCGTCCCCACAAGTTCGCCGTTTTCAATAGCTTTAAATCGAAATTTATTTTCATTCCATTCAACACTTTTTCCATAATGGGGGACATCAACTTTGTGCCATTCTTCTATTAGTGAATCTTTATTTGTAGCTTTAGATATTTTTATCATAACAAGATTATACTTGATAAATTACGTGCCAACTAGCTACATGTTCCTGGTTTCGCACTGACTAACAGAATTTCTCAAGTGTCAAAGCTTTTCAGAGTCCAATATGGGTTGAGCAAGCGAGGGAAAGACTAAAACAAATAAAATTACTTAGCCACCTCCATTTTTAATCTACTTTTCCAATTGCCAATATGTAAAACCCTACTCGCTCCGCTACTAAGGGCATGTCTTTTTGTCGAGGAGAGGAGCTCTTTCCATTTAGCCATTATCTTCCCTCTTAATATGTATGCGGCATTTCCAAATTGCGGACACTCCGCTACTATACAATTATCAAAAATATAAACAAAATAAAGCCTGCCCCCTAAATATATCTGACTCATATAGCTCTTTTTCGGGGCTAGGCTCTCAATAAACTCGTTTCTCTCAAAAAAATATTCGGATGCCTGTTGACCCAATTTTTGCTTCACCTTTTCAATCATTGCCTTGTCTTTCCACCATCCGGGTGGCAAAACCTCCCAATCTAATTTTGAATAAACCTTCCTTTCCGAAAGCTTTTCACCCTCCTGAAAAACGTCAGCTGTTCCGAAGTTTTCCAAAAGGAGGTTTAAGCCAAACAGTAGCTTATCCTTATAGTCAGTTGCCTTTGAGTTGATAATCTCATCTAATTTGAAGCCAATTATCACTTCACTATCTTTGTCTGACAGCATTTGGCTAGAAATCGTTAAGTGCTTGGGTGGTATTTGGTCTTTTTGATAAACGTCTCTGTCCCAAGAAACATCATGGCTTCCCTTGCTCCAATCACCGAAATTAGGACTTTCGTGTGTAAATATTTTTGAAACCATTGGCAAATCTTTCCTTTTTAACACATAGCCAAACTTGTTCATGCGACCATATCTGCCCGAGGATGCACTCGGTTCGAAGGTTGTTCCTGCTTGCAATTGGCCATCTTTGTACTCTACGCCGAATTTTTTGAACTTACCTTCGTTTATTTGGATCTTTGTATATGGGACTACAGAAGCAACTTTAAACATTGAGGATTGGAAATTCTCTATCTTCTTCAAAATAGAACCTGGTATCTTACGAAAATGCTTTTTCATATGAATCAACTACTTTTGTCCACAAACCGGTCTCAGAGACTGCCGCAACTGGGATTCGATTGTAAGTCTGAGCGGAATGTTATCCACTCTCAAAAAGGCAATGTAAATCTGAAACATGTTGGAATTCGAAATCCACTGTGGCTGCCTCTCATGTGCGTTATTGTTTATCCTTCCCCCCAATTTATCTGTTTCTCCAACATCTAACCATATCGTGGGGTTATAAATCACATAAACACCTGGGACATCATTGAATTTTTGTCCTAATAACCAAGGACCTTCGAAGTTGTAACCTGCTATATTCATCTTAGTCTTTCGTGACGGAAAATATCCGAGCGATAATTGTAGTTTATCAAAAAGAAAACCTCTTGTCAAATCTTTCCGATAAAGGTATCATATCTTTATGAAACAAGATGTGGTTTACATAAAGATTGGAGCAAGAATTCGGGAGGTTAGAGAAAAAGCTCAAATGTCTCAGAAGTCTCTCGCTGAGGCGGTAGACTATGAAACTTCAACCGCAATCTCCCTAATTGAATCAGGTGATAGGAGGGTTGCAATTGATGACTTAGATAAAATTGCAAAGGCCTTACACGTAGATCCAAGGTATCTCATCGGGCACAAAGAACAAAAATCCGACATTAAATACGCATTGAGAGCAGATAAGAATCTTACGTCCGATGAAGAGAAACAAATTCTTAGCTTTATTGAATTTGTTAAAACTAATAAAAATGCCAAGAGAAAAAGCTGAACCGAGAATAGGATTTGCAAGAAAGCAGGCACGCATTCTTCTTAAACGAGCAAACATTACAAAACCCCCAATATTACTAAGAGATGTTATAGTCTATCTTCAAAAAGACAATGATATTCAAGTAAGAGCTTGGAATTTGGGCAAAAAAGTTTCTGGAATACAAGCTATTGAAGACGGAACTTCTTTTATTGCGTATAACGTAACTCAACACCAACATCGACAGAGATTTAGCGTGGCTCATGAAATTGGCCATTTTGTTTTAGGCCACACGGCCCCTAAAAATTTCGATTATGAGCCAGGAAATAACGATTCGTATGAAACAGAAGCCTTCAGCTTTGCGGCAGAGTTACTAATGCCTTTGAATATGATAAAAAAAGATTATATCGAAATTCACGACCCAAATTCTATGGCGTGGAAGTATTTTGTAAGCCAAGAGGCAATGTGGAAGCATCTACTAGAACTTCATATAATCAAATAGCTATCTTCTAATAAGAAGTATCTTGCTCGAGGATCGTAACACTAATATAACCATGCAATTGTCTCATATTTTCAAGGCTTTTTCAGATTTCAAATTGGTGGCTCAGATCAGAGATGAAATAGAAAAAGTAAGACCGAGCCTAGCTTTTACTTGAGTTGAGAATACCTACCACTTTACCAAATGATATAATTTTCATATGTCTACTCCAAGAATATATAAATTGTTTCTCATCACACTTACTCTTGTTGCTATCCATATAATAATTCCAACAAAAATTTTCGCTGGTGGTGGACCTCAGTTTTATTGTAAGGAAATGGCAGTAAAACAAGGGTGGTTAATAGATGTTGTCCGATCTGATGAAGAATTGTCTAAAAATGCATGTATATCTAGAGATCCAACTTCAAATGAAAAGGATGAAATTTTAGATTTTTGTAAATCAGAGGATAAAGGGGATGCTAGAACTGATTGTCTAGACAAGTGTCGAAAATATTACTCTGATACAGTTGAATTTCGTAGATGTGATAAGAACGAGGCACTAAACACAAAGGCAACAATTTACACTAATAAAATAGGAGAATTTTTAAACTCTGGAAAACTATTGGCGACAGTTGTCATAACATTAGCCACAATAGCACTATTCTACGGTGTGGTATCTATCCTCAAAAGATTTAAGAGAATCAAGCAAGAGAAAGATTAAAATCGCTCAAGAAGTTAACTAATTTAGCCACTATTTAGTTGTTTGTTTCGATTCTATTATCTTAGAAATATCCTGCATCAGATAAAGTAATGAAAACGCAGTAATAAAATCAGGAATTACAGTCTTACCCGCTAATGAGAGGTCGATGGCTTTATCACTCCACTTAACAGGCTTCTTGAGTAAGTCCTTTTTACTACCCTCATCAAAAAAGAATTTGTTGTTATGCGCCGATCCATTCCGAATATGTCTTGCGAACTGAAAGATCTCTGTCTGGCTTAAATATTTGTGATATTTAGAAAATTGTAAAAAATCAAATATAGCGATTGCCATTAATCTTCCTGCGTGAATCAAGTACATTTGAAGGTTCGCATGGATTTCAGAGCCTACGACTGTTAATTTAACCTCTTTATTATAGTCATCAATCACTGACTGTGCGGCAGGATGAGTATTTAAAAAGGCTCTCTGGAATTCAGGCATAATCATGAATCCATTTCCGAATATCACAAATTCGAAAAGTTTTTTAATTGGATCAAAGAGTGGATGTACTTTGATTTTTCTGTAGTCTGTTTCCATATACATAGGTATTATAATCAATGTATGAACGACTTCATATCCTACTTAGATAAAATTGAATCCCTTGTAAAGATAAAGCACTACGATGAGGCATGGTCTGTTGCTAACGAGGGTTTAATCAAAATCAAGGGTGAAGATAGATACATGATGTACTACCAAATGGCAAATATTGTAGCAAGAGAAAAGAAGTGGTTTGATGCACTAGAAAAAATGGGTTTTGTTATTTTTTATCTAAAAGGCTTGGGTGGTATGAGTCATAAAAAATTTGTACTAAGACTATTGAAAAAGTTTAAAAAAGAAACGTCTTTGGAGGAATATCTTGAATTGGCAGAAAAAACACATCCCAGAGACTTATTGCCACGCTTGAAAATCTTCTTAGAGGTAGAGGAATAGAGATTACTTATTGAGTAGTGACAGAAAACTGCTTCGGCTAACTCTTCCGCTTGGATTTCAAAACTTTAGAAGCTAACACAAGAACGGCAGAAACAACTAAGTATATAAGGAGAGAAAAACCAACCATTAAGAAAAACGCATAGTATTCATTCATTTGTGGGTATAAAACAAGAAGAATGATTGGACGATGCCAAACTATCTCGTATCCCCCCTCTGGCAACTGCACCCTTTCTCTAAGTAGGGGGAGTGAAATAACAACTAAGGTAATAAGTATATTTACCAACCGAGGAGATAAAAATTTCAGATTAATTTTCATTTATTGTCTAATAATATCATTGTACAACATAGATCAAATTTTAATCAATCCAAACATAACTGAAGAACGAAATACGGCAAAAACAACAGCTTTTTAGCCTTGTACAATTGATTCTAACGCGAGATAAATTCAAACCTAGCTAAAGGTATGTTTTTAATATATCGCATTAGTTCTAACATTATAAGAATTCGCTAGAATTGATCTTTTATTTGAAGTCGAAGGTTGAAAGTAGCTGATCTGTAAGTTTTTTGTTTTCCTCAGTCATTGGATAGGTAGAAACTGTAAAAAGTTTGTTGTCTTTTATAATTGCTGTTACATAGTGATTTTTGGGACCAGATACAACAATTTCTCCCTCTATTCCCTGAATTCCATCGATAGTAACTTCTTTTATTGAATTTGGATTCATTCCAGTTTTAATCTTGTCCAGTTCTTTTTCTGTTACAGTTTCTAGAGGCTGATAAAGTGCGTATAGTTGATATGTGGGATTATCTTTTGATCCTTTTTCTACATAAAAACTGGCAACTCTGATTCTTCCTGCGTCATCCGCTATTTCTTTTCTAAAAGTCGTATCGGGCGGAATACTAAATGTTAGAGATAAACCTGCTTCATTAAATGTTTGCTCTGTCCAGTCCTTTTCATCTCCACAACCAGTTAACGGCATTGAAGAACTTGGATTGCCGTGCTTAACCCATTCGTTATTAGTACAAATCCAAGTATCTTCATTTCCGCCCAGAAGAAAACGAGCAACTAATAGTCCGCCTATTCCGATTGCCACAACAACCAGTAATGGTACTAAAAACTTTTTCATAATTCTATTTTATACCTTAAAAATCTAATTTGCTGAAAGGTATTCCTCTGACAATGTTTTCGATATTCCTCATCATCGCTTCCATATTTTTCTCCAAAGTTTCTACAGTACTTGTTGAAAATGGTTTAAACATCAAAGCATTTTCATTATTCTTTAGAGGTGTATTTCCCATGCTTTCAGATTCAAAGACATATTGGGATACTTGCCCAGATGAAAGGGCTTTACACATTTGGACTTCATCAACTAGTGATCTATCCGCAAGATTTACAACAATAGCTTTGTCCTTTAATTTACTGATCCGTTCTTTATCAAAAACCTTCTTGTTTGCCTCATTATTAGACAAATGAATTGAGATAATATCTGAATCTACAAGTAAAGAATCTATTTGGGAGTGCCTTTTAGTTCCCTCAATTCTTACAGGTAGTGTTCCCTCAGCCCAGATATTTACGGACGCTCCAAGACCTTTTGCAAGTTCTACAACTCTTTCTGAAACAGGATTAATTCCGATAACACCAAAGTTGCTACCTTTAAAGTTATGACCTAACTCAGGGATGTACCTTCTCCTATATGTTTGTCTGTCATTAACAATAATTCTTCTAATTGATCCTAACAGCAAAGCGATAATATGCTCCGCTTTACTATCTGCATCGTAAAAAGGAACATTGGAAACGATAATTCCTCTTCGCTTACAGTAATCAATATCAACAAAACTACAATCTGAACTACCTAATACCAAATATTTAACATTTGGAAGTGAGTCTAAAAGTTGTAGTAGCCTACTCTTAGATTTGGCACTATCATCAATTACTAGCACTTCCGTGTCTTTTGGACACCTAAAACTTTTACTTTCGATGAACGAAACTTTTCCCAAACCCTCAAGTCTTTGAATTTGATATTCAGAAAACTGAGACTTTGGAAACATTACAGCGATATTTTTGCTATACATAAAAATCCTTTCTAAAAAATGGTAATTCTCTTACTTGAAGTACTGTCGCTTAATTTTTTATCTATTGAGGCCTGCGTATCGGTACTATATTTATTCTACTAAATTTTCAAGACTTTTAAAAGACCGCAAAGTGCGGAGTGATTTTTCCAAGATACATCTTGATACTTAAAGGGTAAGCAGAAAGAAGGTGATAAATATGGGTTGGACAGATGCACAAAAAAAGTATGCAAACTCGCCAAAAGGGAAAATTGCTAGACAAAAATACCAATCAAGCGAAAAGGCAAAAGAGGCACACCGTCTTTATATGCTGAGGCGTAAAGCAAAACTTGCTGAATTAAAGCAAGTAAAAGAAATCGAACCAGTGAAAAAGCAAGAAGAAGCGATTAAAATAGAAACTGGAGCCGTCAAAAAATAAGTGAGACGGAAGACAATTTCTTTGGGAGAGGCCGACTAATCATCGGCCTTTCTTTTTATTTAAAACCCTCTCAGGTGATTGAATCTCTCAATTTAATATATGTACCAAAACCACCTTCATTATGTTCAGGTAATTCGTATGTTGTAAATAGATAATCTGTCAAATTGTCTTCCTTTATCATCTTTCTAATTTTTCTGTGTGCTAATTCTTGTATCGCCTGTTTTATTTGAGAATCGTTTTCCAGTCCCAACACCGAAGTGAGGCTTCTGCTCATGCCGATTGTCACTTCTTTTACACTGTCTTTTGTATTGATACTAAAAACAGCTTCAACCTTATCTCCATTGCGAACTGGTTCAGAAAGAAGGCGTAGACCATCGTCTATCAAAATGGATGGAGGGTAAAAAGTATTTGCCTTTAAATTGAAAAACGCTCCTGATGGAACTAGTACCTGTTCTAATTCTCGTCTAGTAAAGTAGGATGTCCCATCTGTGCCTTTGTATTCCATGATGATGTTAAGTTCTTGAATTGTTTCCCTAAAAATTTTTTCGCTTGAAATTGGAAAGACCACCTCTTTTTCTTTGTTTGGCTCAAGTTCAAAAGGTTCATCTTCTGGTCGCCACTCAAAAGCAAAGCCTCTTATTCCCCAGTGGATATCCAAAGCTATTTCTTTACCTATGTTTTTGAGGGTAAAGAATACAAAGTGTCCTGTTGGGCCTCCACTGTGTCGTATCCCAGTTGCATATAGAATTGGAGGGTTGTTTTGAGAAGAAGTAACATTTGTATCGACAAATTCCATCGTTGTTTTTATACCTTGCTGAGAAACTCCAATTGTAGGTCCACCTTTCATAACAACTGCTACAACTCTTTCGACAAGTTCGTTTGGTGCTTTATCATCGGCATGTACTCTCAATTCTCCTGTTTGAGAATCACTTATCAAGTGGATATGTTCACCTTTTTTGTCATCCCGCTTTCCAATTTGGATATGTAAGTCTTTGCCTTCAAGTGAAGAACGAACCCACAATTTATCATCTTTCAATTTTTTGACTATTTTCTGTTGAACATCTTCCATGGGTTCTTCTATCTCGTAGATATCCATTTCCTCAATTTTTTGACCGATAAATTGCATCATATCAACGGCTCTATTCCCAATGGTTCCAATACTTGTGCTATGCCTAGCTTGGTCTTGAAACTCTAGAAACAACCTTCTTAGTTCCTGTCCATCGTTATAAGAAAAATTAGTAAAGATAGCAATAAGACGGTTTATTTTAGATATTGCAGTTAAATCGTTTGGATCTTTTTTTAATTTTTCTATTTCCAACGACTCGAATAGCTTTCGTGCCTCTGAAACATATTGCGGTTTGTCTTGTGCTTTCATATTTTGGACTTTTTTTATATCGTTACTACCAATGTATTTATACTCAGAAAAATAATTTTTAAACTCTTTGTTTGCTAGCCAGACATTAAAGTCATATACGTGCCAAATAATTCCATTTCATTCATGTCTCCTCTACTAACCATCCATTGTCTTTTAATTGTGTTTTATAAATTTCATCCCCATCTGGTTTATAACCCAAGCTCCAACAAAGCTCTTTAACTTTCTCGATATAATAGTCCTGAAGTAATTTTTTGTTCGCAAGCAAAGCAGTATCCAAATTTATATCCCAGTTGTAGATATCAAGAAAACTTCTCTTTTTCGAGCCATTATAAGAATATCCATGCGGAACAATTGGTTGGACAATAGATCCTCTACCTCCTTTTAGTGAAACTTTTCCAACCACTCCACCCTGATAACCACACAAACTATAAAATCTATTTGCTATGGTTAAAGAAGCAAATAAAACAGAAGCCATGAGAGAAATCCATGTATTGTTCTTTCCTTCATTGTCAACATTCATTGCGTCTAATGTTAAGTAGATCAATCCATACGAATAGATTTGTTCGCATTTAATCAACCCATCACCCTGTCGCCAGAAGAAATTGAGCACACCGTCAGGTATTGGATGCATATTAAGTTCAGGAAAATCTGCCCATCCCGCTTTAACTCTAAACTTATCAAGCGAGTTCAATATTTCTTGCGGTGTGATAAGAGCTTTTTTGGGATAGAACGGTTGCAAAACAACCGTAAACATTGCTGAATTAGTACCCAATCTGCTCTGTACATATCTAGAGATAGATGCCATTCCTTCCTCTTTCTTCCTGCGTAGATCTTCCTTTTCATCTTCAACCAATTTATGTCTTTCTTCTTCTGCTCTTAATAAGGCAGCCTCATAAATTTCGTCTGCTCTGTTTTCGTAATTTTTCCTTGCCAAGACTGCTTTATCTTTCTTTCTAAAGAGGAGTTCTGTCTCTTCAGGTGAAGCGTGTTCTATTAGTTTTGAAATGTTACCAGTCCTTACCCATAGGTTAGAGTCGTTTTGAACATAATAGGGTGTTCTATCTCCTTCGAAAATTCGTATCAATACAAAAACTTTCCCATTCTTTTCATCTGTAGTATAAACATCGTAGGAGGGTATAGGCTCCACATTTGAAGCAAATTGATGAATTCTCTCTTCGAGCTTTCCGTCATTTACAACACCCTCCCAAGATTTTGGGGCACTTGTTTTGCTGTTTTCTCCAACTCCAACAATAATGATTCCACCTCTTGTATTAGAAAAGGAGGCAAAATGTTTTGCTAAATCCCTTGGAATTTCCTTTTTATAATCTAATTGAATACCTTCAACACGGCTCTCCTCGCAAAAGGCTTCTATGTCCTTGAAAGTGAGACTGCTAATTGGTTTATTTAAAATATCCATGTTTAATTCCTCTTGTCTTTTGGCGGAAACGGATCATGTCCGAAACTATCTTTATCTCTAATTGTTCCATCTGGACGATGAGTCACAACCTCCGATCTATTGTTAATTGCAATTTCCCTCGCCACTTCATACGCAGAGGATTGGGTAGGATGAATTGAAGTCACCCTAGAGTTTCCTTCACCCCTAACAGCCCAATCTCCTTGATGTGGTACTACATGTTGGTTTTGTCTTGTCATAAATAATCACCACCTTTTTCCGTGTTGACTTTCGTAACACTTTCGGTAATATTAATATACACCATATGAATAAAAAACTCAAGAGAGCCTTAACCCCTAAACAGAAGAATATACTCGATTTTATTACCACCTTTTCCAAAAACAAAGGCTACTCTCCCTCTTTAGAGGAAATAGGGAACAAATTTGATCTTGCGATTTCTACTGTTCATCAACATGTTCAAGCACTTAAAGATAAAGGTTATCTTAGAAAAGAAGAGAATCAGCCTCGTGGAGTATCTGTATTTGAAAAAACGCCAGATTCTACAGAGATTCCTCTACTTGGAATAATTGCCGCAGGTACACCAATAGAGCCAATGGAAAATCCAGAACCAATAAAAGTTCCCAAAAATCTGGTTTCTAGGTATGGTGATTATTATGCGTTGAAAGTTAAAGGCGATAGTATGATCGAAGATGGTATTTGGGATGAAGATATTGTTGTAATAAAAAGTCAATCCATTGCTGATAGTGGAGATACTGTTGTAGCCATTACCGAAGATGGAGCAACTTTAAAAATATTCAGAAATCAAGGTGGTCAAATATTTTTAGAGCCGAAAAATAAAAATTTTGAAAATATTTACCCAAAGACATTGGAAATTAGAGGTATATTTAAAGGGTTAATAAGAAAGAATTAATATATTTATACATAATTGCTTTAGATATAACAAAAAGTTAGAATTCGCATATGTCAGAAAGATTTATTGAAAGGATGAGCAAAATAGCTCTAGAATTTCCAGGCTCACCGCTTGTTGCAAAATTTGTGAATAGAGCAAGTGAAGGCCATCCAACTAGAGATGAAGAGCCGTACACACATTTTTGTGTTTATTTTGCAGGTTTTGACCCAAACAATAGAAAAATTTTTATAGGACACCACAAAAAATCAGGGTTGTGGCTTTTTAATGGTGGACATATGGATAAAGGGGAAGTTCCAGAGGAATCGCTAGACAGAGAAATGGGCGAAGAATGGGGACTGAAAGTTAAATTGGAAGATATTGGAAAACCAAGACTATTGACTATAACCCCAATAAACAACCCTACAAAGCAAAAATGTACAAGTCATTATGACATTTGGTATTTTGTTCCGCTTTCAGAAGCAGTTTTTAAACCAGATCAAGATTTACTAGCAACAGAATTTCATACTACTGGTTGGAAAACTATAGATGAAGCTAGAACTTTAATTATTGATCCTGCCACTCTTTTAGCAATTGATGAGTTTGAAAAATTGTTTGATAGATAATAATGAAGGGAATAATTTTTGGCACCACAAATGAAGCAAAAATAAAACAAGTTCGTGGTGCTTTAGCCTCAGCAAAGATTAGTGTCGAAGGGATTAAAGATAAAAAACTACTACCAGAAGTTGTTGAGGATGGAAAAACAGCCTCAGAAAATGCAAGGAAAAAGTCAATTGCCTATGCCAAGGCATTAGAAAGAACAGTGTTTTCAATGGACAATGCTTTATATCTTGAAGGCTTGCCTGCTGAAAAACAGCCAGGTCTAAATGTCAGAAGAATAAATGGATCTTCTGAAAGACCAACGGATGAACAAATGCTTGAATATTATTCAAAATTAATTGGAGAATTGGGAGGAAGAACAAACGGGTACTGGGAATTTGCAATCTGCATAGCAAACCCGCAAGGAGAATATGAAGAAACGGTCATTAAATCACCCCGTATTTTTGTAAGTAAGCCAAGTGAAACAATGGTTGAGGGATATCCATTAGAATCTATCCAAATTGAACCAAAAAGTGAGAGGTATATTTCAGAAATGTCTCAAAATGAACAAGACTTATTTTGGCAAAACGCTATTGGTAAGCCCTTATTAGAGTTTGTTCAAAAAGTAGATATTTAATCACCCTCGCTTATTACATTAACTATCTGGGATAAATTTTCAATCTCCCTAACTTTTTCATTTACTGATTGATTGTGAACAGACCATTGGTTTGGATCTTTGACCAAAAAACACTGTCGCACTCCGACACTCCATGCAGGATTAATGTCTGATCTTGGACTATCGCCAACAACGGCACATTGTTCTGGTTTTAGATGAAAGTATTCAATAGCATGTTGCCACGATTCTGAAGTTTTATGCTTATTTTGATCAACGACATAAATATCGTCCCATTTTACGAATCTTTTCAAATCCAACCAATTGAATTTTCTCCAAGTCCACTCTGGATCTGCATGAGTCACTATACCAACTGGTATACCAACTTTAGTCAAAAAACTCAATCCCTCATTTACACCTTCCATTATTGTTGGAGGAGTCAAGTATATTTGAGCAAATATTTGTTTTGTATCTTCTTGAATTTTTGTTGGCAATCCATGCAATTTGGCTAGTTCATCAACCAAGATACCCCAACGATTAGGGTTAACTGCTATTTGTTCAAAAAGTTTATTATTAGTTTCCTCGATTAGCTTTTGCCATCCATCCCTTGAGATTGCGGGTGCATTAACCCCTAAATAATCAAAGGCTGTATTCATGCAAACCCTAAAAACCTGTCTTGTCGCACAAATTGTATCGTCAAGATCGAGAAGAAATCTTGCTACTCCGTTTTCTTTACACCACACATTAAAACGCAATTCTTTCTCAATAGGAGTTAGCGATCTCAATTCTTTCGACATTACGGGATTATAGAACAGAAGCCTGAAATTTCAAACTAACTTGAACTGATCCAAATAAGATCGGGTATTTTATCTGTGGAATAAATCTTCTACTTTTACACCAAACTTTCTTGAGATCTTCATTAATAGCTTTAGAGACGGACTTCCCTTTCCTCCTTCAAGAAAACCAACATAAACTGTTGATATTCGTAATTGTTCTGCTAATTTCTCCTGCGTTAAACCGTTTTCTTTTCTTAGACTCTTAATCTTCTTACCCAAAGAATTTAGCGTCTCCTGTCTTGTTTTTGCCATACCTTGTATTTTGACTGACATAAACAGAAATGTTGATAAACTAGAATTATAGATTTAGCCTTAAATATCCGTTGTTTTATGTAAACAAAAAGATTAAGATAATATCGTAGAGCTTTATGAAGAAAGTAATGGTAATTGGTGTTGGGTTGTTTCTTTTATTTATTGGTGCTTCAATTGCTGATCGCAGTTACCAACCCGATAACATCCGAGTAAGTCAACAAATTGATAAGAAAGTACAGCAAGAAGAATTTTTAAAACTTTATAGAATAGCATTATCTGGCATAAAAATATCCAATACTTTATTTTATTCTTCTCACAATCTTTTGGACAAAGCTGACAGAGCTACAATGTATGACTTTTTAAAAAGTAGTGAGGATAAAAACTCACAACTTACCATTAATTTTAAAACTGTGAGTACTGATATAAACAAAACGCATCCGAGTTTAAAGGAATACAGAAACGATATTGCTCAATCTTTTGACGAACTTACAGATGTTTTTGCACATAGGCAAATTGAAGCAAAATATCTTGCAGATTATTTAAACACAGGAGATTTAGAAAGCTATCGAAAGGCTAAAAACGAAATAGAAGGAACCGGAGAGACAATGTCTAACGCTGTAAGTAGACTTATTTTTGGCGTAGGCGAAAAGATAGGAATAGATACAAAAACAATGGAGGAAGAATACCAGAAAATTGATGTTGAGGTTAAACAGGACTTTGAAAAAAGATTCGATAAGTTATAAACAGCGGGTACATTTTAATATTGTCTTTCTTCTTAATTTTGATGCTACAAAGTCTGCGTCTTGTTTGTTTTTGAGAGGACCAATCCAAATTCCATTTTTCACCGAAGACCTAGTGTTTCGACCTTTTCCATAGTTGCAACAACAACATATGTCTGTATGAATCACAATTTTATTATGTGTCCAGTTCTCGTAAATGTAATAATCCACAGTTCTTCTATACATCATTATAGTTAAAAATGAAAATAGTACTAAACTTTAATAGATGAATAAAAATCCAGAGTGGATTTCTGTTGGATCGACAAGTGATTTTGTAAATAAACAGTCAAAAGAGTCAACAGACCCCTATTTCGATTGGTTTATATCTTCGTTAGTAGCCAATTCAGATAACTATAATTTGGATCCGTATACAAAAAGCAATCTGATATCTTTTATTTACCTTCTCCTAAATATCAATTTCCAGTCAGCGATTAAAAAGATGAGAGAGTATCTGGATATACCAACAAACGGTTTTTCTGATACAGAATCATATTACAGATGGAGAAATACTTTTTTTCAGGCTGTTGGTGACTATCAAAAAGCAAAGAAAATTTCCCTGAAACAAAATAGGGTTATTACTTTTACTGAAAAACAAATAGTTAAACTTCTTAAAGGTAAAGTTAGTCTTTCGACTGTTTTTCAAAACCCAGAAGATGCATTAGTCATTGTTGTCCTAAAGCTATTAAGAATTGGGAAAGATAGGAATATTAAACTTTGGGGTAGATTTTTCTATCACTTAATCTTTACTTTTAATCCCAAAGAATTGTTTAGTGGTTTGCACGATCTTGATGTACGGAACGACAAGATCTCAATCTCAAAAGATTATTTTTCAGGTTCAGTCAGTCTAGTCATTCCACTCGCTCTTGAGAGCACTATCAACTCAATCCAAACGATGATTAAAAAGAATAAATCTATAATCCTACAAACCATAAAAGAATTGAGGGTGGAATCGTCTAAAACTAATATCGAAGCTCTGAACATAAAAAGAGACTACTTTATTTACAATACATACACTTCTCACAAATCTCAAAATAAGCGTTTTGAAGACATTTACGATAATGTGCGAAAAGAAATTGCTGTTACCGACAGAGCAGAAGTACTACTAAAAAAAGCTGAGTTTGAAACAATTGAAAGTCTAGGCTGGGAAAGTATGAGAAAAATTGTAAGTAGGATGAATAAACGTATAAAACAATCATTTACTGATAAATCAGATGGTATTGGCAATTTATTTAATGCAATCGAATCAACTGAGCCAGCACCCTACCCCGAATTTGTCGCAGATAGATTAATAACCCACTGACACTTTTTCAGCCTCCAAGAGAAATAGAATAGAAGCATGAAGTTAAATGGTTTTAGAGCAAGTCATAGAAACAGATGGTTATTGGTTAAAAAAGGAGTTCTTAACATCAGAGAGTTTTTACTTTTTGAATACTACCTCGATTCAATTGATTTTGATACCAGACATGACAATTTTGGTTCTTTCGAAGCTTATTATGACGATACAGCTAAAATCTTTGGTAAAGAACCTGAGACAATCGAGGATTGGCACAACAACCTATTAAAGAAGGGCTTCATTAAAGTTTTTGACGAAAAAAGGAAACTATTTAAAATCAAATCTCCAAAACGATATGGAACAATGTTTGGTTGCACTGCCACACAGTTTGCAAGGGATGAAAAAAATACTCCTACTTTGGGATTTATTCTTAATGATATCTGTTTTTTCCCAGAAAAAGCGGAAATAAATCCTCCAAAAAGTAATGTTCTAGCCACAAATAGTAACCCTAAAGCTTTAGGTTCTTTTAAGGTTAATTTGGGTTTGTCTAATGTAGTTAATGTTTCTCAGAAAGTAGTTATTATTAAACAAGAAGTTAGAAGCGATGAAGAATATCAAAAAATATACGCTGACGGCAACTTCGAAGGTTTAAGTCCTGACGACATGCGGTGGATTGATAAAACCGTAGTCGGAAAAATCGTTATCGAAAACGATGAGCAGGAAAAAGAAATAGTCCGAATTTACTTCAACGGCAACTGGAATGAATACCAAAAGAATCTTGTTCAAAAGACTGGTGATTTTTGACCTTATTTATATGAACACAAACAATACATTTAAGAGTAATGAAGAGTCGCTTAGCCACAACTTTCAAGACTCTAATTTAAAAGTTAATGAAAACAGCAGTTCTATTTCATCCGCCCTTATATCACATGGAGAGATATCCAGTAAAACTAATAAATTTACAGAAGAAGCTGGGATAGGTTGCCCGTTGATTTCACCCAACAATACCCACCCCAGTAAAGAAACAAATAGACTCGCAGTAACTTGGTGTGAGCTATTGCTTAATCAGATGCAGGAAACGCAAAGCATACAAATATTGCGGAGGGATTTTGAGGCTAAATTGAATGAAAATATAGTTAGTTAACTTATCGGTTAGTAAACATATGCAGTTACAAGAAAGCAAGAATACATCAAGTAGTGGAAAACCAAAATGTCTCGTATACGCGAGAGTAAGTACGTTGGATCAAGTAGATAACCTTAGTATTGAAACACAACAGATAAAGGCTCTAGAAAAGATACAAGAACTAGATGGTTATTTAGCAGAAGATTGCTATGTTGATTCTGGGATTTCTGGTACGACACTTAACAGACCTAGTTTCCAATCTTTAATGAGTAGATGCTCCAAGAAAGATATTCAGTATGTTATCGTTCAAGATATCTCACGCCTCTCTCGTGATACTTTTGAATATTGCTTCATTGTTAATCAACTTGAAAAGTGGGGTGTCAAAATTGTTCCACTTACAGGAATAATAAATGGTGATCCTGTCAGTAGAACTATGAATGAAATGATGGCGGTCATGAATGCTTTCTTTCCTAGGATGACGGGTTATAAAGTAAAGCAAACTGCTTTTGAGAAATTTAAGGCGGGTTATTATCCTTCATGGGCTCCTTTAGGGTATCAAAATGTTATTAATCCAAACCCTGAGGGGTCATACGATAAAAGAATTATTGTTCCTGATCCTATTATTTCTCCATTTATTACTCAAGCTTTTAAGCTATATGCAACTCAAGTTTGCTCCTCAATATACGATGTGAGGCAATATCTTTATAAAAACGGAGTTACTGGAAGGAAAGGAAAGTCTCTTCAATACTCAATTGTTGGAAATATGCTTAAAAATCCTTTTTACTGGGGTTGGATGAAACATGGAGGTCATGAGGGAATGGGAAAACATGAACCATTGATTGATAAAAACACTTTTGATTTAATCCAAAAGATATTAACTGGAAGAACTGATTCAGGTATAAGAAAACGCAAACACAACTTTTTACTTAGAGGTGTAGTTTTTTGTAAAGATTGCGGAAAAAGATATACGGCAGAATATCACTACAGAGAGTGCTACAAGTCATGTGGAGGCAAACTGGGAATGTATCATTGTTCTCAAACTGGAAAGAGAGGTGGTTGCCCATCACATGCTATTTTACTAACTGATATTGAAGGTCAAGTAAGATCAGAGGTATCTAAATTGAAGTTCACAGATGAATTTGTAAAGGCTGTGGAGACGAATGTAACAAGAGTATATAAGGAAAGCGTTGATCGTATTAAACACGCCAAAAAAGCTTTAGAAAACAAGCGTGACGCAATAGATCAAAAAAGAATAAAGATTGAAAAAGACTACTTTGCTAATTTATTATCGCCTGAACAGCTTAATAAATTTAATCTCCAACTTGACGCTGAGGCATTAGCTATTCAAAAGGAACTAGCGGAACAGGATAAAGTAAATGTAATTGACACTAAAGTTATTAATGATGTTATTGAACTTACTAGAAACATTGTAAAAACATATGAGAAGTCAGATACAGATCATCAAAGAGCTTACCTACATTTTTTCTTTCAAAAAATATGGATGCAAAACAAGAAAATAGTGGAGATTGAATATACACCCGCACTCCAAGTTCTTAATGAGGCTAAACTTGGTATATTAAGCTCAAACTGGCTCCTCGGGCACGATTCGAACGTGCAACCTTATTCTTAACAGGAATCTGCTCTGCCGTTGAGCTACCGAGGATTATATCTTTAAAGTGCAAAGCTGATTATATCAAACTTATGCTATATTATTCTAGGGATTATGAGAAAGTTTAAGTTTGGAAAATTGGTTAGAGATAAAATAGTTGATCAGGTTATTTCTGATGGAAACAAACCAAATTGGCATGAACTTTCAAATGATAAATTTATTGAAGAGTTAAAGAAAAAGATAGTTGAAGAATCGCAGGAAATTCCAAGAACAATTGATCCTGCAGAAGTTGTTAAAGAACTTGCTGATATTCAAGAAATAATTGACAGCATATTAGATGCTTTAAAGGTTAAGAAAGAAGTTTTTTTAGAAATTCAAAAAAAGAAAAATGATAAAGCTGGATCTTTTAAAAATAAACAATATATTGAAGATGTAGAGGTTCTAAATGAAAAATCCGAGTGGCTTGATTATTACTTGGCAAATCCTGATAAATATCCAGAAGTGAAGAAATAGTTTTTCAATTTAACTATTAATTTGTAAATACCAAACCCCAAAGGAACAAAGAGTATGGTACTTATAAGCTGATATTTTAAAAAAGGTAAACCGTTAAGATATGAACTTATGAGCCCCATTGCTGTTTTTGGATACATTCCCCAAGAATCAAGTAACCAAACTCCAAAATTAGTCCAAAGAAAAAAGAAAATGTTTGATAAGATTCCAGCCAGTGTTCCTGATAAGATTTTATTTAATTTTAAATTTTTAAATACACCAATGAATAGTATTGGTAGTAAAAACCCACTCCATGTAAATATAAAAATGTTTGAGTTACCAATTAGTAAGTCAGAGAAAACCATTAAAATAGCTGTAAGTATTAAGGCTAGTTTTTTGTCTAAGTAGAAACTTGCCATAACCATTGCAAGTGTAACTAGTTCAAAGTTTGGACCAAGATCAAAAATGGTTCTTTCAAGAAATGCTAGAACAAACAGGGAATAAATGAATATTTTTTTCATAATTTGAAAAATAATCTTACCTTAAAACTTTGGGGTTTCATATTTCCATAAAACCTTATCATTTTCTTTTAATATGTACTGGTCAGCTGCTTTATCTCCTGAAACATCATTGACATAATAAATCCAAGCTTTTTTTGCAGTACTTTCAAGATCTCCTATTTTTTTAACGAATACTCCAAAATCATACTGTTGGGTTTCTAGGTATATGCCTTGTTTTTCCGTCTCTGATTTTAACACTGAAAAAGCAGTATCTCCCTCTTTGGTCGTAACTTCATATGAGTTTATGTTTTTATTTCCATAGTCAAGAGTTAAGGTTACTTTAAATTCTTGGATTTGTGTCACGGGGGTTGGCTCTGGTTGATTTAGTTTTAAATTATTCTTATTGGTGAGAAAAAGAATACCAATAATAGCTACGATTATTAGGTACCAATATTTTTTCATGGTCCTCATGGTACCATCTGTGATAAACTTTTTAAAGTGGGAATCAAAGAAAAAATTCATGATAAAGCAAGTCTAATCAGAGACATCGTAATTGCAGGCAATGATGGTGTGGTTACCACCTTTGCTGTTGTTGCTGGTTCTCTTGGAGCTTCACTTTCTCCATCTGTTGTTTTAATTTTAGGTTTTGCCAATCTCTTTGCAGACGGGCTTTCAATGTCAACTGGCGCATATCTTGGCGTTAAATCTGAAATTGAATTTGAGAATAACTCCGGAGAAAAAATAAAGTTAGGTAATAAACCTTTGATAAACGGTTTAACTACTTTTGTTTCATTTGTAATTGCAGGCCTTGTCCCTCTTACACCATATCTTTTTAAATTAGAAAATTCCTTTTTCATCTCAAGTCTCTTGGTATTTTTAACCCTTCTTGTTATAGGTGTTTTTAGGGGGATTATAGCCAAAAAAAGTTTAATTAGAACAATTATAGAAAATATATTAATAGGTGGTGTTTCGGCTGTTGTTGCATATGTTGTCGGAAGTTTGGTTGAAAAGTACTTAATTTAAAAAGGAGGTGATTAAAGTGTCAAAAAAAGAATTTAAAAAATATTCAAAGTGGTTGATGACTGGGGCTTTAATTGCAATAATCCTATCAGGGATAGGCTATTTTGGTTTTGATTTGTGGCTTGCCTCAACCCAGTGGTTACTTGTTTCTGCGGTCCTAGCCCTTTTTGGAGTTTATCTGAAGCTGGACTGATAGCTTGTACAGCTAAACTGAGGCCAGCGGTAATTGTGCGTTAAATTTGCGGAAAATAAATTTGACAATTTGAGTTGTTGGTAGTATTCTTCGGCTAACTATGAATTTTAATCGAAAAGATGTCTTTATTGGCCTTGTTATTGTTGCCGTGGTTATTCTTGGCGCCTTACTTTATAAAAGATTAAAAACACCAAAGGTTCTTCCTTCTCCTGCACCTCAAACAGTAAGTTACAAAGATGAATTAGAAAGTATCTTTAATTTAACCATTCCAGAAGACACCAATACTATTAACTTAAAAGACGTATCAGGTGGCAATGCTAGGGGAATAGCAACTACAAATGAAATCTTAGTAGATATTGAAGATCCAGCTGATGGTTATTTCTATCAAGGTTGGCTGGAAAATCCTGATAATGGTAGTTTGATTTCTTTAGGCAAGCTACGAATTGCAAAAGGTGGATGGCTTTTGGAGTATAACGGTAGCAAAAATCCAGAGTACACAAAATTAATTGTTTCTCTTGAAAAAGTATTTGATTCTAAACAAGAGACAAAAATTCTTGAGGGGTCTTTCTAAATTTCTTCGTTTAAGCTAATATTAAGTTAGAATGCGAAAGGGTATTTTATTCTTTGTTCTTACTATCATCTTTCTTTCTCTTGCGGTTTTTTTGATTAAGGCCCTTTTGATGCAAAAAAATTCTGATAATGATGGAAATGCCGGAGAAGAGACTAATCAAAATGCTGTTGAGGTTACTGAGACACCATCATATTATAAAAATTATTCAAAAGAAGATTATGACAAGGCCATAAATGAAAAAAGGGTTCTTGTCTTGTATTTCACTTCGAATTGGTGCCAAAAATGTATTGAGCAAGACACTATTAATACTTTAAGTTTTGAAGAACTCAATAAAGAGGGAGCAGCGGGTTTAAAAATCCATATTTTAGATTCAGAAACAACAACTGAAACAGATGCTCTTTCTCAAAAATTTGATGTTACAAAAGAACAATCATTTGTAATACTTGATAAAAACGGGGTGGTATTTTTTAAATACACGGGTGATTTAAACAAAGATTTACTTAAACAAAAAATATTAGAAGCGAGGTGATTAAAAAAAGATGAATTATACAATTTACTCAACAACATCATGCCCTTATTGTAAGATGCTCAAAGACTATCTTATCTCTAAAAATGTTGTTTTTGTAGAAAAACTGGTAGACCAAGATGAATCAGCAAGAAATGAAATGGTGGTAGAATCTGGAGGATTTTTAGGAGTTCCTTTTAGTGTCATTACTAAAGATGATGGAACAAAAGAAACAATAGTTGGATTTGATAAAGGTAAACTTGAAAAGGTGTTATAAACTATATTTACATTCTTAAAAAATGATATTTATTAATTTTAAAACTTATCAAAGTGGTACTGGTGGAGAAGCTGTTAAAATGGCTAAAGTTATTGATGAAGTGGCCCACTTATCAGGAATTAAAATTGTCTCTGTTGTCCAACCTACTGATGTTAGGGAAGTGGTATTGGAAGTTTCAACAGAAGTTTGGTCACAAAAAATTGACCCTGTAGAATTTGGTGCCAACACAGGAAGTATATTGCCTGAAGCAGTTGTTGATGATGGAGCTATTGGAACCTTTTTAAATCATTCGGAAAACAGGTTATCTGATTTTGAAAATTTATCAAAGGCACATGATAGAGCCAGAGAAGTTGGTCTAAAAACATTAATTTTTGCTAAAGACACTGCAGAATTAGAAAAAATAAGTTCACTAAGGCCTGATTACATATCATATGAGCCACCAGAACTTATAGGAAGTCGTGATGTTTCGGTTGCAACAGCTAAACCTGAAGTAATTGCTAAAGCTGTTGAAATTTCAAAAAAATCAGGAATACCTTTAATAGTTGGTGCCGGAGTACATTCTGCATTAGACGTAAAAAAGTGTCTGGACTTAGGTGCAGTTGGAGTTGCTGTCGCTTCTGATGTTATGAATTCATCTGATCCTAAAAAAGAACTTTTGGACTTAGTGGAGGGTTTTACGGCTTAATTATGAAAATTTATATTGGTGCAGATCATAGAGGATATGAGTTAAAAGAAAAAATTGGAAAGTGGCTTTTTGAGATGGAGTATGAATTTACAGACCTTGGAGCAACAAGTTTGAATCCTAAAGATGACTACACAAAATATGCAACTGAAGTTGCCTCCCTTGTTTCCAAAGACAATGAATCTCTTGGAATTTTAGTTTGTGGTAGTGGTGTGGGAGTTGAAGTAATTGCCAACAAATTTGATGGTGTTAGGGCGGGAATTGGGAAAGACGCAATGCAGGTTAAAAAAGGAAGAATTGATGATAATATGAATGTCTTAGCTATAGCTTCAGATTACACAACAGAAAAGGAAGCAAAAGCCATGCTGATTGCATTTTTAGAAAGCAGGTTCTCTGCTAAAAGCAGATACAAAAGAAGGCTTAGTGATATAGAAAAGATTGAAGCTAATAATTAAAGCCCCTTCGTTGCCAAAAGAAGAGCATTTTGTAATTCTTGAATATTTTCCTCAGTTTCAGCAGGTCTCGCCCCCGAGAAAACCTTTTGTAGACCTAATTCAATCGCTATCTCTTTGGCTGATGTGGGTGAAATTTTAATTACCTTTTTTTCAAAAGGTTTTTCACCCGCATCGATATCTGGGCGAATTTCAATTATTGGACTCATGGCTGGTATACTAGTCTATATGTGTGTGAATGTCAATAATTGGCGTGTTATTATTAAATATGCTTAATTTACCTAAAATTACAGATTTAGATGTAACAAATAAAAAAGTTTTAGTCCGTTTGGATTTAGACATCAAAAAGTTTAATGAAGAAGACTTACGACTTAAAGCCTCAAGTAAAACATTGGATTATTTAAAAGGAAAAGCTTCTGAAGTAATTATAATTGCCCACAGGGGAAGACCTGAAGGGAAAAATATTCCTGAATTAAGTTTAAAAGAATTTCAACCCTATTTTGATAAATGGGGGGCTATCGTCTCAGAAAATTTAAGATTTGATGAAGGGGAAGAAAAAAATGACCCTGAGTTTGCAAAAAAATTAGCCTCACTTGGAGATGTTTTTATTAATGATGCTTTTGCAAGTTCTCACAGGAGTCATGCTTCAATTGTTGGTCTTCCTAAACTTATACCTTCTGCTCTTGGTTTTCATTTTTTGGAGGAAATAGAGAATTTAGGAAAAGAATTTGAGAAACCAGTAATTGTTGTTATCAGCGGAATAAAAGAGGATAAAGTCGAGATGGCTAAGAAATTAAGTAGTATTTATGACAAGATTTTAGTTGGTGGAAGGCTACCTGAATACTTTGGTGATGAATCTTTGGAATCTGTTAGAAATCAAAAGAGAAATTTAATTATTGGTAATTTGGTTCAAGACAAAGAAGATATCACCTTAAACACTATTGAAAAGTTTAAGGAAGAATTAAAAACAGCCGGAACGGTAATACTTGCAGGAGCTTTGGGAAAATATGAAGATGAAGGACACTCCCAGGGGACTAAAGAAATTTTTGAATATATTAGTAAACTAACTGCATTTAAGATTGCAGGAGGAGGAGACACTGAAACATGTTTACAAAATTACAATTTAATAGACAAATTCAATTGGGTTTCGGTTGGTGGGGGAGCAATGATTGAATTCTTAATAAATAAAACACTTCCAGCTATAGAAGCTCTACCTAACCGTTAAACTGATTCAATTTCTAAATTATTTTCTATAAGTCTTGTTGCGGGAAAACAAAATGTGCTAATGTTAAATAAGGTTTGGGGGTGAGAATTGTGAAATTAAAAACTGTTTCTAAATGGCTAGTAATAATTGGAGCTATAAACTGGGGTTTAGTGGGACTTCTCGGTTTTAATTTAGTCTCATTATTGTTTGGTGGATGGCCATGGCTTGTAACAATCGTTTATATCTTAATCGGAGTTTCAGGTCTTTGGGGAGCTTATGCCATGCTTACGAAGAAGAAGTAGGTATTAATAATTAAACTACTTTACCTTCGGTCCAAGCGCTGTTATAGTAAATATACTGCTCACATGGTTAAAGTAGGAATAAATGGTTTTGGTAGAATTGGGAGGCTTGCCTTCAGAATTGGTGTTAGTAAACACTTAGATGAAATTTCCTTTGGAGCTATAAATACTTCAGGTTCTATGCCTGCTTCTGGTTGGGCACATCTAACTAACTACGACACAATGTATCGAAAATTTGAGAATGAGGTTGTTGCAGATGAGTCTACAAAAAGTGATGAAATCATTGGAAACCTTAAAATTCCAGAAAGAAATGTTGATGTTCCACTTCTTGCTCAAAAAGATCCTTCACTTATTCCTTGGGGGAAATATGGAGTAGATGTTGTAATAGAGGCAACTGGAAAATTTACTTCGGAGGAAGATGCTAAAAAACATGCAATTGGAGGAGCTAAAAGAGTTATTATCTCAGCCCCAAGTAAAGGGGGGAATGTAGGAACATATGTAATTGGTGTTAATGAAGTAAAAAAAGATGCCATAGTTCTTTCAAATGCTAGTTGTACAACAAATTGTGTTGCTCCAGTTGCTGCAGTCATGCATGCAGCTTTTGGAATTGAAAAAGCAATGATGACAACAGTGCATAGTTACACAGATGATCAAAATTTACAGGACGGAAGCCATAAAGATTTAAGACGCAGTCGTGCAGCTGCAGTTAACATTGTTCCAACAACTACTGGAGCGGCAATTGCAGTTACTGAAACAATACCAGAATTAAAAGGGCTCTTTGATGGAATGGCTCTCCGGGTCCCTGTCGCCACTGGGTCAATAACTGATTTTACATTTCTTTTAAAGAAAGAAGTAACAGTGGAAGAAGTAAATAAGGCATTTATTGAAGCAGTTAAAAATCCCATTTATAAGGGAATATTGGCAGTTTCCGAGGGATTTTTAGTATCAAGTGATATTATCGGAAGAAGTGAGTCA
>Ga0172379_10003522_pt1 | contig 24753 bp, 25 predicted proteins | sample GrowelOW334metaG_FD_119756 | JGI IMG/M metagenome (GOLD analysis project Ga0172379, IMG submission 119756) | Groundwater microbial communities from an aquifer near a municipal landfill in Southern Ontario, Canada - Groundwater well OW334 metaG | ecosystem: Environmental > Aquatic > Deep...
AGGGCGGGCAAAAATTCCTTCCCCCCAACCCCCTTCCTTTTTGCCCGCCCGAGCGATTGGATTTTAAAATTCGGAATTCGGATTTTCATCAAAAAATGTTCGAACTTCGTCCAAAAAACACCGTATTTTTAAACCACATGTTTATTTTTTTAAGAAATATGTGATTTAAAAATATATAGATAGATTGGATTCGAACCGCGGGCCGCAGCCCCTGAGGAAGGGGCGAAGGTTTCGAGCCACAGCAGTGCGAGAAGCGAATCTTCCCTCTCCGTATTTTTAAATCATATGTTTCAAGAAAATTCCTACGAAAAAATAATTCAAACGGCCATACTTACTGCATATCCGCGAATATTTACCGATATACCTCTTTCAAAAGAGATTTTTGATGAATTGGAACGAATGAGAAAAACCGAAGGCAATGAAGAAATTTCAGCAGAATTAAAGGTTTCTAAACTCGCACCGGAATTAGAGGCACGATATAAACTGGTAGACCGGCTTCTTTACCAAAATAATGCGACTCAAATTTTAGAAATCGCCGCCGGTCTTTCTCCTCGAGGGGTGGAATGGACGAAAAATCCAGCGATTGAGTATGTTGAAGTTGAATTGCCAGAAATGGTAAGAGATAAGAAGAAAATTTTTAAAGCTCTTATTAAAATTCCCTCAAATTTGCACTTGGAAAAAGGAAATGCGCTTAATCTTAAAGATCTTCGGAAGTCAATAACTCACTTTAAAAAAGACAGGCCGATTGCCGTGGTGAATGAAGGATTATTGCGCTATCTAAATTTTGATGAAAAAGCGATAGTTGCGAAAAATGTTCGCGCACTCTTAAAAATATTCGGCGGAGTTTGGATTACACCGGATATCACCTTGCAGAAATTACTACAGGTACAGAATAAAGTTACCATGCCGGGAAAAAACCAAGAAATTATACAACGGACCGGAAGAAATATAGAACAAAATAGTTTTAAAAATGAAGAGGAAGCAGAGAAATTTTTTAATGATTTCGGTTTCACTGTTGAGCGGCACAGTTTACTTGAAGTGATGGACAAGCTGACGTCTTCCCAAAAACTTAATATTTCTCAAGAGGAAGTCAAGAAAATGCTTGAGCCGGCCGTTGTTTTTGTAATGAAATTAGCAGATCCACGTGCCTAAAATATCCACTGTGAGATATTTCAAAAAACCGTCATTCTGAGAGGTTGGCGGTTTTTACTTATACTCTTATCAAATTAAGAAAAATTTGGTAAAATATAATTAAGATTATGCCAATTTTCAATGATTTAAATTTAGATGACTGGAAGGAATCAGAAATTTGGACTGATAGTCTTTGGTTGATTTCAGCAAGAGATAAGACTGGTAAACACGACGGTTTTTATCATGGCAATTTCGTCCCGCAAATTCCGAGACAATTAATACTCAGATATTCAAAAAAGAATGATGTAGTTTTTGACCCTTTTGTTGGCAGCGGAACTACCGCATACGAAGCAGAAAGCCTAGGACGTCACTTTATAGGTATTGACATACAACCGAATCTAATAAAACATATACAAAATAAAGTTGATAATAAAAATTATTTTTCAGAATTTTTATCTGCCGATAGTGCCCACTTGGAAACCTTAGAAAAAATAAAAGAAATTTTAAAAAATAAGAAAAAAAAGAATATTCACTTGGCTATTCTGCATCCGCCTTATGCTGATATTATTAAATTCAGTGATTTGAAAGATGATTTATCAAACGCCAAATCACTTAAAGAATTTTTGGGGAAATTTTCGGCAGTTTTAAAAAATACAATTGAAATTTTAGAAAAAGGCAGATATTTAGCAATAGTAATTGGCGACAAGTATACTCAAGGCAAATGGATTCCTTTAGGGTTCTATTGTTTAAATGAAGCGCAAAAATTGGGACTTACCCTAAAAAGTATTATAATTAAGAATATGGAAGGAAATAGAGCAAAACAAAATAAAGAAGGTATTTGGCGATATAGAGCACTATCAAGCGATTATTACATTTTTAAACACGAATATATTTTAATTTTTAAAAATTAAAGTTATGTCAAATAATAAAAATAATCCTTATCCAAAAGAAACGCAAAAGTTTAGAATATTTGAAGTGTTGAAAGATTTAAAATGGCATTGTTCTGAGTGTGAATTGCCAGGGTCGCAACCAGCAAAAGCGTTACAAATGATGAGACAAGATGGATTTCAGCTGGAAAAAGTCGGTTCAAACTGGGAGAAAAGAATGTTTTGTAAAAAATGTGGCAGAAAGACCCCGCATAGAAAATTAAAATTATTAGAACGTAAAGCAGGAGAGATTAAAAGGATTGTTTTACCTGCAAAAATTAGAGAAAGAATTATTGAATATTATAAAAATAAAGATGCAATTCTTGATTATTCTCCAACTGGCAGAAGTATTGAAATTGATCATAGAGTTCCAGAAATAAGATGGAAGGGTTCAGAGGAAAAATTACCCGATAATTTAACAGATGAAGAAATTGAAAAAAGGTATATGTTGCTTGTTAGGGAGCATAATCTTTTAAAAAGCAGAAATTGCGAAAAGTGTAAAAAAATCGGAGTAAGGCAGTATCTGCTTGGAATAAAATTTTTCTACAAAGGCGACGAAGAATATAATAATAAATTAGGTTGCGTTGGATGCGGTTGGTATGGCCCAGAGGAATGGAAAAGGGCGCTAAATAAACTTATAGAAGAGGAGGAAGACAATAAAAAGAATTAATTTAATTCTTATGAATTATATAGGCAGTAAATTATCATTATTGAAATTTTTGGAAGAATCAATTAATAAAGTAGTTGATAAAAACTGCAATATTTTTTGCGATTTATTTGCTGGCACTGGAGCCGTGGGGAAATATTTTAAAAGAAAGGGTTATAAAATTATCGCAAACGATATTCAATATTATAGTTATGTTTTAAACAGGCATTATATCGGCAACCATAAAGAATTAAAATTTTCTAAATTAATAAAAAAACTTCCAGAATTAAAAAATATTGAGACTAAAAATCGTAAAAAATTCGTTTGCGATTATTTATCAAATTTAAAAGGTGTAAAAGGTTTTATTTATAAAAATTATTGTCTTGGCGGAACCAAAGATAAAAAAGAGCCAAGACAATATTTCTCCGACAAAAATGGAATGAGATGCGATACTATCCGCCAGAAAATTGAAAAGTGGAAAACAGAAAATTTAATTTCTAATGATGAATACTATTTTTTGATTACTAGTTTAGTTGAGTCAATTGATAAATATGCAAACACGGCTTCTATTTATGGCGCATTTCTAAAAAAATTAAAAAAGACAGCTCAAAATAATTTAATTTTGAAACCTGCCGAATTGATAATAAATGATCAAGACCATGAGGTTTTTAATAAGGATATAAACGAAGTAGCGGAAAAAATTAAAGGCGATATTTTGTATTTAGATCCGCCATATAATCATCGGCAATATGCGACAAATTATCACATGCTTGAAACTATTACAAAATACGATAACCCTAAAATTCACGGAAAAACTGGCTTGCGAGATTATCAAAATCAAAAATCACTTTATTGCTCAAAAACGCAAGTTAAAAAAGCTTTTAAAGATTTGATTTTGAAAGCAAAAGCAAAATATATTTTTTTAAGCTATAACAATGAAGGATTGATGAATTTGGATGATATCAAAGAAATAATGAGCCTGCGGGGCAAATACGGCCATTTTACAAAAGAATATAACCGATTTAAGGCCGATAAATCAAAAAATAGAAATTATAAAGCGAATAAAACGACTGAATATTTACATTATGTAGTTTGTAAAAATATATGAAATTAAACAGAGTAAAAATTAAAAATTTTAGATCTATTGAGGATCTTGAAATTGAATTAAACCCACCTTGCAGGGTTCTTGTTGGTATAAACGAATCCGGTAAATCAAATATACTTCAAGCGCTAGCATTACTCGGAGAGAAAACACCAATAAGAGATGATATTAGAGAACCATTACCCAATGAATCACAAATAGCCGAGGCCTCAGTTGATTTTATTTTTGAATTTACCAACAGCGAAGTTGAGGATCTTGTTAAGGTTATTTCGCCTAAAATATTATCTAAAAGCAAAAGTTTGCCAATAATAAAGAAAGGTAAACAAGAACTTAATCTTAAGGAATTTTGTGCAAATAATCGCGAAGGTTTATATTGCGTTGATGTTATTAAACAAAGCAAAAAAGCAAGCTATTGGACGCTTGATGATGATTATAGCGTCTTGTCTGATTGGAAAAAACCAACAGAAGTATGTCCAAAAGATTTTACAGTTGGTTCAAATGATCTAGAAAAAATAATAATCGCAAACTTTCCAATTATTTACAAGCCAGACCATCAAGATATACCAGAAGAATATTTAACAGACATTACAGTCGAGGACTTAAACGATTTATTGGGAATAGAAATAATAAAAATTATAAACGAGAAATTACCAAAATGTTTGTTTTGGGTTTATGATGAAAAATATTTACTTCCAGCTTCGTTAAAAATGAATGAGTTTTCAGCAAATCCAGACATTTGTATTCCACTAAAAAACATGTTCATATTGGCTGGCATTACCGATATTCCAACAGCAATCAATAACGTAAAGCAAACAAGTAGAAATTCTCTTACGAATTTCCTAAAAAGCGTAGCCAATAAAACAACAACACATTTCCGCAATGTGTGGAAAGAATATAAGACTATTGAGTTTGAGCTTAAACCCGACGGAGAAAATATTATACCAGCGATTAAAGAAGAAAATAGTTTTGATTTTGCAAAACGAAGTGATGGCTTCAAGCGGTTCGTTAGTTTTTTATTGATGATTTCTGCTAATGTCAAAACTGATTTGCTGAAAAATACACTTTTATTAATTGACGAGCCAGATTTAAGTCTTCATCCCTCAGGTGCAAGATATTTGAGAAACGAGCTGATAAAAATTTCTATCAAAAATTATGTTGTTTATAGCACTCATTCAATTTTTATGATTGACGGCGAAAATATTAATCGCCATATTATTGTCAAAAAGAAAAGTGAAAAAACTTTTATTGCTACTGCAAACGATTCTAATATTATCGATGAAGAAGTTATTTTTAATGCCTTGGGATATTCAATATTTGAAACATTAAATGCTAAAAACATAATTTTTGAAGGATGGAAAGATAAAAAATTATTTAAAACAGCAATTAGTAAATTGCCAGACAAACATAAAGATTTAAAAAATAAATTTAAAGATATCGGCATTTGTCATGCGAAAGGTGTTAAGCATATAAAAAGTTTAACCCCACTGATGGAACTAGCCCAAAGAGAGTGTTTTATTGTTAGCGATTCAGATGTACCCGCGAAAGAGAAACAAGCAGAGTATCAAAAAATTAACGGATATGGGGTATGGAAAAGATATAACGAGATAGTAACAGGAGTAAAAGCAATAACCGCGGAAGATTTTATCAAAATAGAAATGATAAAAAGTTTATTGAAACAAATAAGCACAAAATATCCTCAATTATCAAATATTGATGATTCCAAATTTAGCGATTCAAGGGGTATTCTGTTTGTAATAAATGAATGGTTAAAGACAAATAATTTTTCTGTTGACGATAGCAAAAGTATAATTGATGATTTTAAAAATAATATTTTTAAAAATTTAAAACCATCTGATATTATTGACGAGTATTATGATTTTGTCACAGAATTAGCAAAACAAGTAAGTCAAGATTCTCTCAATTTACAAAATTAAAATTAAACCATGAAAAATCAAAAATCAATTTTTATCAGTTTTTTGAATGCTGTCGGCGTAGCGGTCTACGTTATCGGCATTTCGTTTATTTTGCGAAACGGCAACCAAATATTCGGCAAAATGGATAATTTCTTGGCACCGGTGGCGTTTTTATTGCTTTTTGTTTTATCCGCCGCGATTACCAGCATGCTCGTCTTAGGCAAACCGCTTTTGTTATATTTTGAAAATCGCAAATCCGAAGCCATAAAAATGTTTTTTTACACCATTGGCTGGCTTTTCCTGATTACATTGGTTATATTTATCGCGCAGATTAAGCATTAATTTTTTTATGCACTCAAAAGAAATCAGAGAAAAATATTTAAAATTTTTTGAAGCAAGGAAGCACGCGGTTATTCCCAGTTTTTCCATAATGCCGGAAAATGATTCTTCCACGCTTTTCACAAGCGCCGGCATGCAGCCGTTGGTTTCTTATCTGATGGGCGAAAAACATCCGGCCGGAGCGCGTTTGGTTAATTGTCAAAAATCTTTTAGAGCCGAAGATATTGACGAAGTGGGTGATAATCGCCATACAACTTTTTTTGAAATGTTAGGCAACTGGTCTTTAGGCGATTATTTTAAGCGAGAGCAACTGCCTTGGATTTATGAATTTTTAATTGACGAATTGGGTTTGGATATAAACAGATTATATGCCACAGTTTTTCGCGGCAGTGAGGAAATCGGCGTGCCGAAAGACACGGATTCAGTCGCTTTTTTAAAAGAATTTTTTTCATCGCGCGGAATTGATGCCAAAGATGTGGATTTTTCAGAAGATAAAGGCATGCAAGGCGGCCGCATATTTTATTATTCGGCTAAAAAAAATTGGTGGTCTCGTTCAGGCGCGCCGGAAAAAATGCCGGTTGGAGAAATCGGCGGTCCGGACAGCGAAATTTTTTATGACTTGGGAGCTGATTTGAAAAAACACGAAAATTCAATTTATAAAGACAAGCCGTGCCATGTCAATTGCGATTGCGGCCGTTTTATAGAAATCGGCAACAGCGTTTTTATTGAATACAAACGCACTGAGGCCGGATTTGAAAAATTAGAACAGCAAAATGTTGATTTCGGCGGAGGTTTGGAAAGAATCACCATGGTTTGCCAAAAACTGGACAATATTTTTGAAACAGATCTTTTTATCAATATAATCAAAAAAATAGAAGAATTATCCGGAAAAAAATATCATGATAATTTCCGACCTTTTGAAATAATCACCGATCACATGCGCGCGGCCACTTTTATAATGGGTGATAATAAAGGCATATCGCCGAGCAATACCGGACAAGGTTATTTGGTTCGCCGCTTAATCAGACGCGCGGCCATATACGGCAAAAAATTAGGCATTTCGGATTCTGTTTGGACGCATAATATCGCGGAAATTATTATTAAAGAATATGGCGATATATATCCGGAACTGAAACGCAACTCAAATTTTGTTTTAGATCAATTAAAAAAAGAAGAAGAAAAATTTAATTCCACTCTGGAAAAAGGCTTGAAAGAATTTGAAAAATTACCGGAAATAACCGGACAAAATGCTTTTAATTTATATCAAAGTTTTGGTTTCCCGATTGAAATGACCAAAGAATTAGCTGCGGAAAAAGGATTATCCGTGGATATGGACAGCTTTAATCAAGAATTGGCAAAGCATCAAGAACTTTCGCGCACGGCTTCGGCCGGTATGTTTAAAGGCGGATTGGCGGATTCCGGCGAGCAGACGACAAAACTTCACACTGCAGCGCATTTGATGCTGGCGGCTTTAAGACAGGTTTTAGGAGATCACGTTTTTCAAAAAGGAAGCAATATCACAGCCGAAAGATTAAGATTTGATTTTTCTCATCCACAAAAAATGACTTCGGAAGAAATAAAAAAAGTTGAAGAAATAGTTAATCAAAAAATTAAAGAAAATTTGCCCGTTATTTGCGAAGAAATGACACTGGACGAGGCAAAAGAAAAAGGCGCGATGGGAGTTTTTGAAAGCAAATATGGAGAAAAAGTTAAAGTTTACAGCATCGGCGATTTTTCAAAAGAAATCTGCGGCGGACCGCATGCCAAAAATACTCAAGAACTCGGCAGTTTTAAAATTATCAAAGAAGAAGCAAGCAGCGCCGGAGTCAGAAGAATCAAGGCAGTTATAGGATAAAAATAAGCAGCACATTGTTTTTACAAATTTGTTAAACTGAAATTAAAATAAAAGGTTTTTCAAATTCAAAGACCTTTTATTTGTTAAAAAATATATTATGAAAATCAGAAACATCGCAATTATCGCCCACGTTGACCACGGCAAAACCACGCTGGTGGATGCTTTATTGCGCCAATCAAAAACACATTTAAATAAAGAAATCGCTCAATCCGAATTGATTATGGACAGCAACGATTTGGAACGCGAAAGAGGTATCACGATTTTTTCCAAAAACGCTTCCGTAGTTTGGGAAGATATTAAAATTAATATCATAGACACTCCGGGTCATGCTGATTTCGGCGGAGAAGTGGAACGGGTTTTAAATATGGCTGACGGCTGTCTGCTTTTGGTTGATGCCAAAGAAGGACCAATGCCCCAAACCAGATTTGTTTTGAAAAAAGCGCTGGAAATCGGACATAAAATAATCGTGGTGATTAATAAAATTGATAAGCCGGATGCCAGAATTGATTATGTGGTGGAAAAAACCATGGAATTATTTTTGGAATTGGGCGCTGATGATCAGGGTTTGAATTTTCCGATTGTTTACGCTTCAGCAAAAAACGGTTTGGCCGGTTTGGATCCGGATATTAATGAAATGGCAAATATTGAACCGATTTTTGAATCCATTGTTCAACACATTCCGTCACCGATTGTTGAAGAAGATAAACCGTTGCAAATATTAATTTCAAATATTACGGCTGACGAATTCAAAGGCAGAATCGCAATCGGAAGAATTCATAACGGCACCATAAAAGCGGGACAGGATATTATACACATTAATCGTGAAGGAGAACATAAAAAATATCGCTTGAATTCTTTAATGATTTTCAGCGGATTGAGCCGCGTTGAAGCCGAGGAAGTTTCGGCCGGGGATATTGTCGCTTTGGCCGGTATCCCGGAAGTGACTATCGGTGAAACGATTGCCGATTCAAATGATCCGCAAGCTTTGCCTTTGTTAAAAATTGATGAACCGACGGTCAAAATGACTTTTATGATCAATGATTCGCCTTTTGCCGGGAAAGAAGGCAAATATTGCACTTCCAGGCAGATCAGGGCGCGTTTATTCAAGGAATTGGAGACAGATATGGCCTTGCGCGTTGAAGACACTTTAGACGGAAAATGGGTTGTTTCCGGCCGCGGCGAGCTTCATTTGGCGATTTTGATTGAACGATTAAGACGCGAAAGTTATGAAATGCAAGTTTCCCGTCCGCAAGTAATTAATAAAAAAATTAATGGTCAAGACGTAACTCCTTATGAAAGATTATTTATTGAAGTGCCGGAAGTTAGTCAGGGAGTTGTTATTCAAAAATTAGGCGGACGCAAAGGCATGCTTAAAGAAATGAATGTGGTTGATAAAATCGTATTTTTGGAATATTTAATTCCAACTCGCGGTCTTTTCGGTTATCGCTCGGAATTTTTAACCGATACGCGCGGCATGGGAATCATAAACGCGACTTTTCATGATTATTTGCCTGACCCGGGAAATTGGAAAGAAAAAGAACAAGGTTCTCTGGTTGCTCATGAAACCGGCGTGACCAATTCATACGGATTGCTTAATGTTCAAGATCGCGGAATTTTATTTTACGGTCCGGCGATTCAAGTTTATCAGGGCGAAGTGGTTGGCCAAAATTCGCGACCGGGTGATATTTGGATTAATGTTTGCAAAACAAAAAAATTATCAAATATGCGTTCCAGGGGAGATGGAATCACTGAACATTTTAATACCCCGAAAATAATGGATTTGGAAGATGCGTTGGAATATATCGGTGACGATGAATTAGTGGAAATTACGCCTGTAAATGTCCGCATCAGAAAAACTTGTTTGAGCGAATTGGAATCAAAGCGCACTGCCCGCCACAACAAATCTTAATATTTCATTTCTTAAAAAAATTATTCGCCTTTGCGGGCGAATAATTTTAATTTTATTAGATTAAGTTCAAAGCGAAAATTCCAATTTATCCCCGATATTCAATCCAATTTGATCAGCTGTTCCGCCTTTAATTTCCAAAACATAAAGAGATTTTTGTTCAGTGCCGTAGTTTGGACAGGGATCATTTTCACAAATCGGCGTATTTTTTGAAATAAATATGACTTGTTTATTTTTGTTAAGCCAAATGATATCCAGCGGTTCCAGAGTATTTTTCATCCAAAATTTATCGCTTACCGGAGTTTTAAAAACAAAAAGCATACCGCCATTTTTATCAACATGCTGATTCATTAATCCTTTGGCCATTTCAACAGGCGTTCTGGCAATAATTGTCTGAAAACAATTATTTTTAAAACATACCTTGGCTAATTTCGGCTGAGATGATAATTTTATTAAAATAATTATGATTATAATCAGTAAAATTATTACGCCAATCAGCCATAAAAAATCTTTCTTTTTTGTATTCATATAAGTAAAACACTGGTCTTTTGGATAATTATACTTTATTTGTGAGCGAGTGAGGGAAAAGTCAAATTTATTTGCTTTTCCGAGCGAGAGAAGTAAACATATGGTATTAGAACACAGGGCTTGTCCTGTGTTCTAATACCATCTATAATAACATAAGGATCAAATAAGATGAAGAGTCAAAAATATGTTGGAAAAAACCAAAAAAATTGATATTGTCATTGAAGTCCTTTGGCTAGTGATTATTTTTTTTATTCCCGTTTATCTTGATCAGGGATTATACAATGTTTTTGAAGTTGCCAAAAATGTTTTATTTCAAAGTTTGACGGAAATTTTATTATTTGTTTATCTTGTTAAATTTATTCTTTTTTACCGAGAGAGCATTGAAGTTTTTCGCCAAAGAATAAAATATTTTATTCCGGCCGGTATTTTCATCGCCATCTTGGGCATTTCCACGATTTTTTCTCAAGTGCCGTGGTTCAGTTTCTGGGGATCTTGGGAACGGAGAATGGGTTATTCGGCCTGGCTCCATTTTTTTGTTTTCGGTTTGCTTTTGCTTTTAAATATTAAAAAAAGAAACCAGATTTATCGGATTTTAGCGGCCATTTTGGCTTCTTCTTTTTTTGTCGGGATTTACGGCGCCATGCAATTCAAAGGATTGGATCCGTTTAAATGGACATATGATCCGTTTACCATGGGTCGTATTTTTTCCAGCATCGGCCAGCCGAATTTTTTGGGTTCCTGGCTGCTTTTGGTCATGCCGCTGGCTGCTTTTGGCTTGATAAACAAAAAGCCCTTAATCAAATATTCTTCCTTCTTTTTATTAATTTTGCTTTTTCTAAATCTTCTCTGGACTAAATCGCGCGGCGCTTGGCTCGGCGCTTTAGCCATGGTTATTTTCATGGGTATTTTATTTTTTTGGCGCCAAGATAAAAAGAAAATTATTTTTCCTGCGATTTTTTTGTTAATAATAATTTTATTATTATTCATTGCCCCGCATTTGAATATTTCAAAAGATAAATTGGCCACGAATCCGTTTTTAACTCGTTTGATGACTCTGACTGATTTGAAAGAAGCCGGGCAATATCGTTTAATGCATTGGCGGGCGAGCGCGGATTTAATCAAAGACAAACCGATTTTGGGATATGGTTTGGGCAGTCAGCGGTTTAACTTCCCCAAATATTATCAGCCGATATTCGCCGTTTATGAAAAACCCAATATTTATCTTGATTATGCTCATAATGATATTTTAGATACAATTTTAGCCGGTGGATTCTTGGGATTTTTCACTTATTTATTTTTAATCGGTAGCGCATTTTGGTTCGGGCTAAGATATCTATTTAAAAGTCCAAAGCAAATATTAAATACTAAATTTCAAATTCCAGATTCCAAATTCCTAATTCTTTGCCTTCTGAGCGGACTTTTCGGTTATTTGATTTCCATTCAGTTTTCATTTCACATAATGTCCACTTTGCTTTATTTCTGGCTTTTCATGGTTCTGATAATTATTTTAGCCAATAATTTAACTGATTCGGAAAATATTTCAGTTCCAGTTGAAAAATCGGAAGAATTTTTAACCCCGCTTAAAAGTTTGATGATTCTTTTTGTTTTAAGTTTAACTTTTTTGTGTTTATGGCAATTTAATTTTAGATCGTATTTGTCCAGTTATTATTTTTTAAACGCCCAAAAGGCAAAAGCAGTCGGCAATTGGCAGGAAATGATTCAAGAGAACGAAAGGGCGATATTATTTGACTCAGGTAATCCTTATTTTCATCAAGAATTCGCTTTAAGTTTATATCAAGCCGGTTTTTCATCTTCAACGGAAAAATTGGATTGGCTGGAAACGGGTATTAAAAATATTGAAACAATCCCTAAAAGAATAAGACCGATTGAAGCGATTATTTGGTTAAGTTGGTTAAAAAGTGAGAAAGCCAATTTGACTAAAAATCAAGGAGATTTTCAGGAAGCGGAAAAAGCTTTTCAAGATTCAGCGGATTTTACGCCGGGTACGGCTCTTGTTTACAATCATTGGTGTGACTTGAAAATTTATGAACAAAATTGGACTCAAGCCATTAAAATGTGCGAAAAAGCGATTTCTTTATATCCGGATCTTAATCATCCGTCTTTAAATCAAGAGCATTATCAAAATATTATTAATGAAATGACACCGGTTTATCTTAATTTGGGATTTGTTTATAAAAAAATCGGCGACCCTCAAAAGGCGATTGACTATTATCAAAAATCAGCATATCCTATAATAAAGGGTTTTACTTCTCCCTACCCGAATGTTTTAAAAGTTGTTTATCAAGAAATGATTGATACTTACAAGGCAATGGGCAAGACCGATTCGGCAATTTATTGGGCTAAACATTTCCAGATTCTCTGGCCTGACGATCCGAATTCTAATCTTCTTTTAAATTCATTGCAGCAAAAATTAAAATAATTTTATTATGGCACAAAATACAAATCAAAACATTGATCACGGCAAAAAATTTTTAAGCTGGCAATTTCCGGAATATATCAAATATGAACGGGAAAAGTCTTGGTATATAATTGTCGGTTTAATTTCTTTGGGAATTATTATTTATTCCATCGTAACAGCCAATATTCTTTTTGTTATTTTATTGATTTTATTTATGACGATTATTACTTTGCATAATCGCCATGAGCCGATGGATGTTTTATGCGATATTTTTGAAGATGGCATAGCCGTCGGCAGTCAATTTTACGAATGGTCTGATATAAAAAATTTCCGAATTGTTTATCAGCCACCGGATGTTAAAAAATTTTACATTGATTTAAAAAATAATCTTTTGCAGGATTTTTCCATTCCTTTGGAAGATCAAAGTCCGTTAATGGTCCGAGATATTTTGAAAAAATATTTAAAAGAAGATTTAAGCAAGACTGAAGAAACTTTGACCGATCGCTTAAATCGCTGGCTGAAAATTTAGAATTTTTTTTGCCCCTGTAGCTCAATGGATAGAGTGTGGGTTTGCGGAACCCAAGATCCGCGTCCGATTCGCGGCGGGGGCATTGAAAAATGCATTATAGTTAGTGCGTTTTTTTGTTTTTTATAAGGGGTTGACCCCGTTAGAAGCCGCTTTGCCAAAGGCACGGCTACAGTCGCCTTGAGGCGACTTGCTTCTAACGGGGTTGACATTTTCCAAAAAAATCATATAATTTTAATAAGAAAATAAAATAAGAAAGCGGAGTCATCTGCGTTACAGGTGAATAAGTATTTTAACAAAGGGGGTGTTATCAATGGATCCGAAAGATAAAATTATCGTGGCCCTGGATGTGAATAATTTAGATACGGCCAGAGCTCTTGTGGAACAACTGGTTCCGCACGTTGGGTGTTTTAAGATCGGGTTGGAATTTATCAACTCGGTAGTATCCTCAATTGTATTTCCAAGAGATGAAGAAGAGGCATTGGAAAATCTACAAAAAATTCGAGATTTATTCCAATCGCTTGAGGGTAAGATTTTTTGGGATGGGAAATTTGCCGATATCCCAAATACAGTCGGCGGTGCGTCCAAAGTGGTTGCCGGGCTGAATGTTAAGATGTTTAATGTTCATGCTTCCGCTGGTATTGAAGCAATGAAAGCCGCTGTCGCAAACAAAAAACAGTCGCTTGTTTTTGCTATCACAATTCTTACCTCTCTTAAAGCCAGGGACATTTGGAATCTTGGTTATCCAAGCGTATGGCCTTGTGTTGAGAGCTGGGAGCGTTATTATAATCGTGATTTAGACGGTCCTGATTATCTTTGGCCTTTAGTGGCTCGAATGGCTATCCGCGCTAAAGAAGCTGGTTGTGATGGTATTATTTGTTCACCACAAGAACTTGAGTTTCTTGGGAGACAAGAAAGCTTCAGTAATTTACTCAGAATTACACCCGGTGTACGTCCTGAATGGGCCGTTGTTGGCGATCAAAAAAGAGTTATGACGCCGGCAGAAGCGATTAAGGCGGGCGCTGATTATCTTGTTATTGGTCGTCCTATTACTAATCCACCGGAACAAATCGGTACACCCGTTGATGCAGTAAAAAGAATTACAGACGAGATTGCAGTTGTTATGTAAGAAAGGGAGGTAAAGATGAAAGAAGAAGAGGTCTCACAAAGACTTGCAAGGGCTGGCGCAGTTATTACTAATAGCCATATTGTCTATACATCGGGCCGGCACGGTACAGCATATGTTAACAAGGATGCAATATATCCGCACACTCAAGAAATATCAGATTTGTGTCGGGCAATTGCAGAATATTTTGTGGCTGATCAGATAGAAGTAGTTATTGCTCCGGCTATTGGCGGAGTAATTCTTTCACAATGGACAGCACATCATCTTACGAAAATGACCGGACGCCCAGTGTTAAGTACCTATGCCCAGAAGTCGGAAAGAAGTCTATACAAGGCAAGGGAGACGACTGCTATTTATAATATTCCTTCTATGGGGACTATTACTCTTCTGGAGGGCGAAGAATTAGCAGTTAAAGAAAATTGTTTTGTTATTGAGCGGGGCTATGACAAGCTTGTCACCGGAAAAAATGTTTTAGTAGTGGAAGACATACTGACTACCGGCGGTTCTGTTAGAAAAGTTATTGCCACAACTCGCGCTCTTGGTGGCAAAATTGTCGGACTTGGTGCTCTTTGCAATCGGGGAGGAATTAAGCCATCAGACGTATTAGATCCGCCACAACTTTACGCTCTTCTTAATGTTAAACTTGATTCATATGATGAAGCGGATTGCCCGCTTTGTGCTCAAGGCATTCCGATTAATACGGATGTTGGGAAAGGAAAAGAATTTCTTGCTCGCAAACAAGAGAAATAAGAAGTAAAAATCAAAAGCAGCTCCCTGTCCAAAAGACAAAGCTGCTTTTTTATTTGATTTGACAAAAGTCATAAAATTTGTTTGAATGATAATAGTTCTTAGAAAATTAATTAAGAAGAATAAAAAAGGGAAGGTGAAAAATGGAAGAGATAAACAAAGAAAAAGAACAGATAAAATTATTTTGTCAAAAACTTAGAGAGAAAATAGAATCTTTTAAATTTCAAAAAGACATGGAAGAGTTTACTAATAATGTGCGTTCAAGTACACCGGAAGAGAAATTGCGACCATTTGATATTTAAATAAAAAGGGAGGGAAAATGAAAGAAAACTTAGATGAATTTGTAAGAAGATTAATAGGTGAAAGAGAAGGCATAGACCCCATAGATATTAATTGCAAATGTCTACGCATATTACGGGCAAAACGCGGCTTTCCTGCAATTATAAATTTTTCTGGATTTCCAACTTCTAACCTTCAAATTAAAACTCCGGAACAGGCAAAAATTGACGACGGAAAATTTGATAATCTTCTTGAAAAGTTTTCTTAAGATAGATGGAGGAAAAATAAAAAAAGGGGCGATTTACTCGCGCCCCTTTTGTTCGTTTATTTTTTTTTCTAAATCTGCCAGTGTACTGCCCGGTTTCAGCTCAAAGTGCATCGCCAACATGATGTTTCTAATGCTCTTCCGCCCGGTTGGGGTTAAATGATCTGTATTAATTACCACCAACTTTTTTTTCTGAAACCAATTCAGCATTCTTATCTGACCCAAGAGAAAGGTTAATTCTTTGGAATTCGTCAATGATAATTTAAGATGAATCTCTTGCGCCCAAATCATATTTTTTTCGTTTTCCTCCACTGATATCAATCCTATCTCATCACAAGTGTCAGTGTCTAGCAGTAAACATCTCACTTCATGTCTATCCTTCTTTAAACTCTCCATATACTCTTCTTCTAATTGTTTGAGCTTTCTAGGAAATATCACCAAGATACGTTTTGTTTGAGACATTTTTCCTCCTTTTATACAAAAATGGGAATATCCAAATAATCGCAATAACGATTATCGGTAAAACCGCCGTTATAACAGTGGTGACTACAAAGATTCCTATTCCTAACAATACCCAAATCAAGAATGCTTCAAAAAGTTTGAATGAACCATAGAAAATATCTATAGCGCTAATTATCCAGATTCCTGCTCCTAACAAATACATAGAAGGAATCCAAATATTCATAATTTTCTCGAACCTTAACATAGCCCCCTCCTTTTTTATTTTTATATTTTTTTAAAATACTGTTATTATCTAACCATATTTTTCGGTTTGTGTCAAGTCTTGAAAATTTAAAATAAAAAAGCAGGGAGACCTTATTCAAGGGCTCCCTGTTATTATTTTCTAATTAAAGATTATTTGCCACTAAGTTGATTCGTATGGAATCACACTTGGCAAGATAACCTTGTCCGATTAAACCTAATTTCTCTATTTCTACCCCCGAGTGGTAGAAAGAAATCAATTCTCTTCCTTGCTCTGACTTTGGAATATTATCCAAATATCTCATATTCCAGTCACAGAGTAAAATCATAGACTCCATTGCTGTTGTATGATCTAAAACCCCTGCAAAAAAATCAACAGGAAGATTGGCAGCAGGGTATTTCTTCCTCAACAATTGATATGTTGGGGAAGTCATTTGAGCAGGACCAAAAGCATTTCTTTTGCTTTTGACGTTGATAAATGCATTTTCCCTGTTTGCTCCTAGAAAAACCAAAGTCTTCTTGGTACTTCCAAAATGCGCATTCTCCGTCAGAAATAGGAGAGTGGGAATTTTGGAAGAAATCATTTCGGCAACCAATTTATTTTTATTTGCCAGAGATCTTACTCCTTGATTTTTTAATTGTTTATAAGCCTGAGCAATTAAATTTTTCAAGTATTCTCTGCCGGTATTTTCCAGTTCCGCAGAGAGAATTCCCTTTGAAAACGGCGTCCAAACTAAATCCACCATTTTGTCTCCAACGCATTTTTTACTTTTTATTGAGAGCAACTGATAATTTAAAGGAGACGGGTTGGGGAAATATGCGTTTAGGCCTCTAAGTGTTATAGAGGGAAACATACTGTTTTTTTCGGGTATTAATATTTTCTTCCAGTTTGAGTCTGCTAAAATAATTTTTACTTTAACAATGTTTATCTTTCTTTGTTCTAGGGTATCCCATAAAGCAATATATGCAGTGGAATCACTGCATAGGAATTTGTCATTGGAAAGTATCTTTTTAGCGGCATCAATTCTGGAAATTAAACTATGTCTAAGAATTTTCTGCGTTTTTAGGACATTAAATTCTTTAATCCCCAAAAAACAAATAATAAGACAAAATATTATCCCAAAAGTTTTTTTCATTTTTTCTCCTTTGTCTGTTGAAACAGACATTGTTTAAGAACTAATTTAAGTTTTAGTATAAATATTTTAGCACATTTTTTGCTTTTTGTCAACCCCGTTAGAAGCAGGTCGCCCCAGGCGAGTGTAGTTGTGCCTCCGGCAGGGCGGCTTCTAACGGGGTTGACCCCCTAAAATAAAAAAGGAGCAGTTTTTAACGCTGCTCCCTCTGTTTTCTAATTATTATTATTTCTCTAGATGTAAACAATCTCCAATATCTGGGTACATATTGTTATAATCAGTAAAGCGGTGAATTCTAGATAGAATAAAGGCCACAACAATCCAAAAGATCAAGATAAAAAATAAACCCAATATCGTTGTCCACAAAAAATTGGTATCCAGCTCAATTCTTACCCATTTTCTTTCTTCATCCCATTTTACGGTTTTAATCTTTTGAAAAATACCAATCTTCCTTATTCTTTCTCCTGCATTTAACCATTCGTTTTTTTCTTTAGAAAATCCAGAATAGGATAGCCAAATGCCATTTCTGCGACTAATTACTTTAACCTGAAGTTCTTTATAAGGATAAGGGAAAGAAAACAGATTGGTTAAAGAGATTGAATAACCAGGTTGAATTTCATTAACCATGGTTATTTTGTCGGCATTAAAACCATTAAGAAAGACGTTGGTTGCTTCTTTCCGGTCTTGGTTTATTAAACAGACAATCCATATTGTTGAGATTATCCATATAATAATGCCGATTTTTTTAAAGTTCCTTTTTGATTTCCTTGATTCTCCTTCCAGCACAACTACTTTCTTTGCAGGTTCTTCCTGTACTGATTTTTTCTTTTCTGGCACTTTATTTTTTGCCATTTAATACCTCCTTTTAACAAGTTTGTACTGCACCAAACTTTATGTTTGGCTTATTATTCATAATTTAATCAGATTTTTTGAATCTTGTCAAGACATGCAGAAATGCTATAATATTTATGATGAATATTATCGGTCACCAAAAGATTGTCAATTTTTTGAAAAAGAGCATTTCGGGCAATAATTTGGCCCATACTTATTTATTTTACGGACCGTCTCATATCGGTAAAAGCAAAGTGGCTGAATTTTTCGCCGCCAGCTTAATTTGTCAAAATCCGAAGTCCGGAAATCCTTGCGGCGAATGTCAAAATTGTCTTCAAATTCAAAAGAAAATTCATCCGGATGTTTATTGGGTTATTAATCAGGAAAATAAAAACCAGATCAGTATTGAGCAAATTCGCCAACTTAAAGAAAATTTGGCTTTAGAGCCCTTTTGCGCTCCTTATAAAGTTGCTATAATAGAAGAAGCTGATAATCTTACCATTCAAGCGGCAAATTCATTTTTAAAATTACTTGAAGAATCAGCGTCTAAAACCGTTATTATTTTAATCGCCAAAAGCTTCCGCAATATTCCTTTGACCATCAGATCGCGCTCGCAAATTATCAGATTTTCTTTTCCAAAAAAGACGGAAATTATCTCCAGTTTAACTGAAGATTTTAAATTAAGCGATAAAGAGGCGGAAAATATTTTTAATTTAAGCTTGGGGCGGCCAGGTTCAGCCATGGAATTGGTTTCTGATCCTCAAAAAATCAAAGAATATCAAAAATTTCAAGCAGTAATATTGAATGAATTGGCTAAAAATAATTTTCTCAGCCGGTTTGAAATAGCCGATTTATTAAACGATTCAAGCTCTTTAAGCAACTTATTGAGAGTAATGAGAGATTTAATTCTTTTTAAATTGGGCATTTCAACGTCTTCTGATTTAACACCTGTTTTAACAAAGGTTTCCAAAGTTTATTCCATGGAAAGATTGGCCAAATTCGTTTCGGAAATTTTAAAAACACAAATGATGCTGCGTCAAAATGTCAGCTTTAAAATAGCAGTTGAAAATTTATTAATCAATTTATAAATTTATTTATGAAACGTAAGAATTTTTTATTCCTAATTGTCCTTATTTTTATCTTGGGGATGACCAGTGGATGTCTTAATATAAATTTTGCGACTCCAAAAGCCAACAGCGGAATTTTTAAATCAGTAAATCGAGCCGAATCTTGGCAGCAAAAAGTCGGCTTGCTTGTTTTAAGCACGGCCAAAAAAGATCCGAAAATTATTACCGATTTGGATGCGGTAGATGTTTCCGCCATGGTTCTCGATCCTCAAGACAGCAATACTTTATATTTGGGAACAAAAGGAAGCGGGCTTTTTGTCAGTTATGATAACGCGGAAACCTGGCAAAAATATTCTAAATTGCCAAGCGGGAGAGTAAATGCCATTGCTGTACACCCAAAATTAAAAAATGTAATTTACGTTGCCATTGGTAATCGTATTTTTAAAAGTCTTGATTGCTGCCGTACATGGGAAAATGTTTATTTGGAAGCGGCCGGGGGAGTGCAAATTAACGCTTTATCTATTGACCCGGAGGCCGGTACCAGAATTTATGCCGGTCTTTCCGATGGCCGACTGATAAGAAGCGAAGACGACGGTTTAAGCTGGCAAACTTTTGTTGATCTTAAAGGAGGCGTTAAGCAGATTTTAGTTAATCCGAATAATCCGCAAATAATTTATGCCACCACTTCTGGTCAAGGAATTATGCGCACGGAAGACAAAGGAATTAAATGGGTTTCTTTGGATGAATCTTTAAAGGATTTTAAAAATGGCCGAGATGTTAATAAGATAATTTTTGACCCGAGAAGAGCGGATGGGATAATTACGGCCAGTAATTATGGTTTATTGAGAAGCGAAGATGGCGGAAAAACTTGGGTTGATTATAAATTATTGCCCAAACAGGGCCAAGCAAGTATTCTTTCTTTTGCCATTAATCCTCAAAACCCAAATAATATTTATTATATTACTTCCAATACTCTCCAAAAATCAGTAGATGACGGAAAAACTTGGGTGACAAAACCTTTACCAAGCGGTCAAATTCCGGTTGAATTATTAGTTGATCCGAATAATCCAAATATTTTATATTTAGGAGAAATTCAAAAACCTAAAAAGTAATCTTATTTAATTTAAATAAAAATATGAACATTATTGAATCTCACAAACAAGAATTTGAAAATATCGTTGAATTTTTCAAGAAAGATATTCAAGGCATCAGAACCAATCGCGCCACTCCGGATTTGGTTTCGCATGTTTTGGTTTCCGTTTACGGGGCGAAAACTCCACTTGAGCAATTAGCCAGTGTTAATGTTCCCGAACCAAGAACTATTGTTATTCAGCCTTGGGATAAAAGCATTATCAAGGAGATTGAAAAAGCGTTAAGTTCTGTTGATTTGGGAGCGAGTCCGTTGTCTCAAGAAGGAATCATTCGTTTGGTTTTACCCGCTTTAAGCGAAGAAACAAGAAATAATTTGGTTAAAATTTTAAAAACCAAATTGGAACACTCTCATCAATCATTAAGAACAATTCGCGATTTAGTCAGAGAAAAAATTATTAAATCTGAAAGAGCCAAAGAAATGTCGGAAGACGACAAATTTCGTTTATTGGAAGATTTGGATAAATTCACCGTTGCCAAACAAGAAGAAATGAAATTAATTTGCGAACGTAAAGAAAAAGAAATTACCAGTATTTAATCATGTCTATTCTTTTAACCATTATTGGCTTAAGTATTGTCATATTTTTTCATGAATTCGGGCATTTTATTTTCGCCCGCATTTTTGGCGTCAGAGTTGAAGAATTCGGCTTTGGTTATCCGCCCAGAATGTTTGGTTGGATAAAAACTGATAAAAATAAATGGAATTTCAAATTTTTTTGGAATAAAAATGTCCCCAAAGAAGCGGATAAAAAAACCATTTATTCTGTTAATTGGATTCCTTTCGGGGGATTTAACAAATTAAAAGGAGAAATGGGCGGCCAGGAAAAGGATGATTGGGGTGCTCAAAAGTGGTGGAAAAAAGTTTTAATCGGCGTGGGCGGTGTTTGCATGAATTTTATTTTAGCGATTATTTTATTTTCTTTTTGTTTTTCCGCCGGCATACCGCAAGCAGTTGAACAAACAACAGGAGGCGGGAAAATTAAGGAAATTATCGGTATTCAAATAAGCATGGTCAGTCCCAATTCGTCTGCCGAAAAAGCAGGTATTAAAATAGGAGATGTTGTTTTAAGTATTGACGGACAAGAAATTAAAACAGTGGAAGGCCTTCAAAATTATATTAAACCAAAAGTCAATCAAACGGTTAAAATAAAAATAAAACGCAATTTACAGATTATTGAAAAAGAAGTTAATGTTTTGCCGGCCAGTCAAAATTTTCAAGACATAGAAGAATCTTACGGCGTGATCGGCGTGGGTTTGGCCAATATTGCCATTGTTTCTTATCCTTGGTATCAATCAATTTATGAAGGCATCAAGACCACTTTTTTATTGATCGGACAATGGTGTTATTCTCTTTATTTAATTCTTAAAACTTTAATAATCAAGCATCATATGATTGGCCAGTTTGTCGGTCCGGTTGGATTGGCGGCAATGGGTGGAGAAGTGGCCAGGGTAGGTTTTATCTATTTGGTTCAATTTTTAGGCATTATTTCCGTGGCCATAGGCGTTTCGCAATTTATTCCTATTCCCGGACTTGACGGTTCGCGCATTCTTTTTGCCTTTATAGAAGGAATTAGAAGAAAACCGATTAAGCAAGAAACGGAGAATCTTATTTTAAGCATTGGTTTCTATTTATTGTTAATCTTGGCTGTCCTGCTTACTTATCAAGATATAGCGCATTTATTCAGTAAATTTTTCAAATAATTTTACTATGAGACAAACTCATTTTTTTACCAAAACTTCCAAAACTGACCCGAAAGATGCGGCTACTTTTAGCCATAAATTTTTGGTAAAAGCCGGTTATATCAATCAATTAACCAGCGGCGCTTGGTCTTTGTTGCCCTTGGGTCTGCGCGTTTATAAAAAAATTGAAAATATTATTCGCGAAGAAATGAATGCTCTTGGCGCGGAAGAAATTTTAATGCCTTCTCTCCAACCCAAAGAATTATGGCTTGAAACCGGACGCTGGGATACAATTGACCCGCCTTTATTTAAAGTTAAAGATCGCCATGAAAAATGGTTGGCACTTGGTTCAACCCACGAAGAAGTGGTAACTGATTTGGCCAGAACTTATATTGAATCTTATAAAGATCTGCCAAAAGCGGTTTATCAAATTCAAAATAAATTCCGCAATGAAATGCGTCCAACTGGCGGATTATTGAGAACACGGGAATTTATCATGAAAGATTTATACAGTTTCCATAAATCGTCCGAAGATTTGGATGATTTTTATGAAAAAGTAAAACAAGCTTATTTTAAAATATATAATCGCTGTGAACTTAAAGCCGTGGCCGTTGAAGCTTCATCGGGCTCAATCGGCGGCAGTATTTCAAATGAGTTTATGATTTTAGCTGATTCGGGCGAAGATAAAATTTTAGTTTGTCCAAAATGCGATTGGGGAGCAAATACTGAAATCGGCAAAGATATAACAGAGTGCCCAAAATGCTCAAGTAAGCTTGAAATAAAAAATGCCATTGAAATCAGCCATGTTTTTAAATTAAAAACCGTTTATAGCCAAAAAATGAATTTGAATTTTACGGATAGCGACGGACAGAAAAAATTGGTAATGATGGGTTGTTACGGCATTGGTTTACAAAGATTAATGGCGACGATTATTGAAGCTTCTCATGATCAAAATGGAATTATTTGGCCAGCTTCTGTCGCGCCATTCAATGTTCATTTGATCGGTTTGGATTTAGACGATAAAAATATAGTCGAACAGGCGGAAAAAATTTATGAACAACTTTCAAAAAAATATGAAGTTCTCTTTGACGATCGGCAAGATTCGGCCGGCGCTAAATTTAAAGACGCCGATTTAATCGGTCTTCCCGTCAGGCTGGTTGTCAGCAAAAAAACAGGTGATAAAGTGGAATATAAAGAAAGAAATAAAAAAGAATGCCAACTATTTACATTAGAAGAATTATTAGCTAAACTGAAATAGTATTTTAATATCATTAAACGAATATGTTTAAAAATTTTTTCGGAATATTTGCCAAAGACATAGGCATTGACTTGGGCACCACTAATTTTCGCGTTTATATTCGCGGCAAGGGTTTGGTGTTCAATGAACCGTCAATTGTCGCTATTAACACCAGAAATGACCAAATTATCGCTATTGGCAGCAATGCTTTAAAAATGGTCGGCAAAGCACCGGCCCATATTTCAATCGTCAAACCGTTGGATCACGGCATTATTTCGGATTTTGAAGTGACGGAAAAAATGCTTAAATCAATTATTGAAAAAGTTCAAAAAGAAACATTTACTCTTTTGCCTCGGGCGAGAGTTTTTACCACCATTCCTCTTGATGTAACCGAAGTGGAAAAAAAGTCTTTAGAGGATGTTATTCTTCAAGCCGGTGGCAGAGAAGTGTTTTTGGTGGAAAGACCAATGGCAGCGGCTATTGGCGCAAGATTGCCGATTCATGATTCAGTGGGCAGTTTAATTATTGAATTGGGCGGAGGACTTTCAGAAATGGCATTGATTTCTTTACATGGAGTTGTTACTTGGAAATCCTTGAAAATCGGAGGCGAGTCATTGAATAAAAATATTATGAATTATGCCCGGGAAAAATTCAATATTCTTCTGGGAGATCATACAACCGAAGAAGTTAAAATAAAAATCGGTTCCGCTTTTGCTCACGCGCCGCAAGAAATGAAAATTAAGGGCAGAGATTTAATAACCGGTCTGCCGAGAGAAATAACCATGACTGATGCCCAGCTTAGAGAGGCGATGATGCCGATTCTGAAAACTATTGCAGAGAGTATTCATGATACCATTGAAGCCACCCCGCCGGAATTAGTGGCTGATATTTATGAAAGAGGACTGGTTTTATCAGGCGGTGGAGCATTGCTTCGCGGCTTGGATAAATTAATTCAAAAAAGAATCAATATCCCGATTTTTGTTACTGACGATCCGTCAACTTCTGTTATTCGCGGACTCGGTCTTATTTTGGAAGATTATGAAAATTTAAAAGAAGTGATTATTCCTTCAGCAAGAAAGTAGAATTCATTTTAACATTTTAACATGGTAACATAGTAACATTGTTTTTAGGAATTAGTATTAAAAAAATTTGCTACAAAGCAAATTTTTTTAATGTTTTAATGCTACAATGTTAGAATGTTATAATGCTATTAATCCTCTAATTTCAGGGAAATCAATTTTGAAAC
>Ga0172379_10003523_pt1 | contig 24751 bp, 23 predicted proteins | sample GrowelOW334metaG_FD_119756 | JGI IMG/M metagenome (GOLD analysis project Ga0172379, IMG submission 119756) | Groundwater microbial communities from an aquifer near a municipal landfill in Southern Ontario, Canada - Groundwater well OW334 metaG | ecosystem: Environmental > Aquatic > Deep...
ACCTTCAGCAACGAGTTTTTGACCTTATCCAAGATCACATCGCTGTCATAGCCGATTGATCTTTTTTTTGCCTCATCCCAATTTTGATAAGGACCAAAAAATCCATAGCGGTAGCTCGCCACGAAACGGAAAACATGCGACGGCAATATCTTTTTTAACACTTTCTTTATTTTTCGAGGCATAGCAGCATCCTCCTTATAAAAAACTTTACTTTACTCCACATCGTATTATACCCAAGAGTCGTAAAATAGTCAGCTATCACCCTTTTAGCCCGTTCATTTTCTTTTATTTCCTGCCTTTCAATGCGGACAGGAATGCCGGTCAAATCAACCATGTAAGCATTAGTATCGCCGGAGTGGACTCCGCTGGCATCCATACCTATATTGTTCACCAGAGAACGTCCGGGGTATAGGGTATATTTCCCCGCCAGAAATGCCGAAGCATACCAGCGGATCGCCCAGGAATTATTCAGGCCGAATATCTGGCTTTCCAGCATACGCGTATAGGGATAGGTGCCATAAAAATCAAAATCTTTCGTCGCATTGTTTTTTTTCAGACCCCGTAATAATTTTTTGCCATCCGGCTCAAAGAAAGACCATGCGCGCTTCCATGTCCCCCAGCCCCAGCAGTCGGCACCCCGAATAAAAAAAGTTTCCGGCAAACTCCCTTTAACCGGATATATGTAGCCATGAATAGAAGCCACTTTTTCGTCTTTCTCATACAGATCAAGAGCCTCATTCATATAGCTTAAAAAATGAGGCGAGGTTACAAGATCGTCCTCAAGCACTATAACCTTGCCATATTTATCGACTATCTCGGTTACCCCCTCTATAATAGATTTTGCCAGCCCATAATTTATCTCCCTCTCGACAATGTTTATCTTCTTGAACCCGCCAAGGCCCTTCAAATATTCTCTCACCGCAGCAACTCCCTGCTTTGCCTTTTCGTTCTTTGGTCCGTCGGAAAAAACGACCAACTCACTTTCGCCGGCTAACGGATTATTCTTTAAGGCCTCGACAGTTTTGGCGAGGTGATCCAAGCGATTATAAACAAATAGTGCGATAGGGGCGAGTGCCATATTATTTTAGTCCCAGTAATTTTAACCGCAGCTTATCAAGAAAATTCTGGCAAAGATCATACACCGCGTAATAAACCTTTTTCACATTCCTAATAAATGATCCATCGGGTATTCTGGCAAAGATCTTCGTTTCTATCCTCCGATTGATCCAATTACCCCCTTTCCGGATAAACTCGACCGCCGCAACTCTTGTTCCGACCAGCTTCTTTTTTTCTTCTATGTAAGCCTTGGTGATCTTCCGGTGCATCTCAACTATTGTTTCATCACTCATGGCGGACAAATTCAGCGTAACCGTTCCCATGGCATCACACGGATCGAATCTCCGGAAAAAATCGAGATCATTTTTCAAGAGCCCCTTCTGCAAAGCAAGTCCATACAGGTCGGTCCCCGGAAAAGGCGTGGTGATAGTGAAGGCATAAATAATATTCTTGTTATCTCTTAAGGTCTGCAGCATCAGATCAATGGATCTTTCCACATCCTCGACGGTCTCGGTCAATTGGCCAACCATAATGGAAACTGTTGGTAATATGCCCGCGTCCCTCAGTCTTCGCAGGCCATGAATGATCTGCTCAACGGTGATCTTCTTGTTCATGACATCAAGTATCCTTTGCGAGCCGGATTCAATGCCCAGCCCCATGATCCTGCAGCCGCTCGCCTTCATATCTTTCAACAGAGCGTCGTCCATCCTATTGAGAATGTCAAAACGGCATGAGACCGAATACTCGATCGGCTTCTTCAATTTTTTTATGTGTTCTATAAGCTCTCTGGCCCTATCGGGAGACGCCAAAACAAGATCGTCCCCGAAATACAGCATATTGCCATCAAGCTTCTCGATCAGCTCATCGATCCCCGCCATCATCTCGGAGATCTTCCGATAGCGGGGTAAACTGTGGTGATAGCAAAAATTGCAGCGGAAAGGGCACCCCCGCCCCCCATGTATAGGAATAACTCTGTCATTAAAATGCCAATGCGGCGCCCCCATGCCCGCATAAAACCGTCCGATACCAAGCCATTTTTCAGGAGGGATAATATCATAAGGAAGATCCGGCAACAGGGAAAGATCGCGGATATACTCGCCCGGCCCCGTGATAACAATTTTTCCACTGCGTCTGCCAACCAAACCCTTAACGTCCAGAGGATCTTTACCTTGTCTTAGCGCCTTGACCAAGTTATTTAATATTATCTCCCCCTCGCCGATCACGCCGATATCGGCCCCGGTGATCTCAAGAGCAAACTCCGGAGTCGGGGTTACCATTTGCCCCCCGATGACTATAGAAAAATCACGGCCCTCCTCGTTAAGAATTCTAACAAATTCTTTGGTGTCATAAAGGTCAGGATAGATAGTGCCAAAACCCACCAACAAAGGTTTTTTCGCGATCAGTTGTTTCGCAAAATCACGGAACTGGGACGGATCGTCGGGCTTAAAAAGTATCTCCGTATTTTCTCCCTGCCGCCTCAAATAGGCAGCCAGATAGGCATATCCGAAGGGAAAAGTGAAAGAGATGTCTTTTGACACCAGAATCACCGGGCCTGTTTTATTTGCTGAATTATTCATAAAATTAGACTATTTTTTTGCATCCAAAATTATTGAAGTATAGCCGAGCACCTCACCAACATTTCTCTCATCAAATCTCTTAGACCTGAAGATCATGCCGTCATCTTTATTCCACTCTTTGTAATGAAAAAAGCCATTCTCATCAAAGTATTCTAATAGATCGACCCTAAACCCCGCCTTCTCGAAAATATCGGATAAAGTTTTATACGTGTAAAGAATCTTATGATCATCGGCACCATAGCCGCTGCCGGCAGGCCTTACATAATCGATATATTTCTGATCTGGGAAAAAACCGTCCGGAACCGCAACCCTTAAATATCCTCCCTCCTTCAAATATTTGAAGCAGACAGCAGCCGCCACACCTCCCTCTTCCTCAGACAAATGCTCCCAAACATGTTCAGCCAATAAAGCGTCTATCTTATTATCTTTGAAGTAAGATGACCAATGATTTTCATTCAATAAATTAAGGTAATCAGCATCAGACGGCGTCCACCCGGCAGGCGTAACGCCACTGGCTCCGATAACTATTTTGAATGGTGTTTTTTTTATGGCCTTAATAAAATAATACTTTCCCGTTTTTCTTCTGACCCGGTCAAGAGCTATATTTTTGATAATGGAAAAATATTTTTTCATAATACCTATTTGTTTGCCCGATAAAAAACCGTATTATCGGTTTTGGCGGCCAACTTATAATCCTGACTGTGCAAATAATTATAGATCGGGGAAACAGTCGGTGTTTCAAGATCAAAACCATGATCCTCAACCAACACGAATTTTGGCCGATATTTTTTCCAATCATTTGCTTCCAAAACCTCCAGATCATAGCCCTCGACATCAATGGAAAAAAAATCAATTTCTTGGCCGGCAGATACATATTGGTCTAGTACAGATGCCAAGGTTTGCGTTTTCAGCACGATTTTTTTTAGTAATGTTGAGTGTTGTGCGTTTTTTTCTGCCAGCTCTTTCGAAAAGGTATTATAAGCACCAGCTTCAAAAACATAATATGAAAGTTCTTGAGGGGAAGCCGTGATTGGCATCTCCAGATTAATATCTCTTTTTCTTTTCGAATTAAAAATTTTCATGCTCCCGGGCATAGCATCAATATTGATCCCATGCCAGCCCATTTTGTAAAAGAAATTGGTGTTGGAAAACTGCACAGGATGATGCGCCCCAATATCCACATAATACCCGGTTGATTTAAAATCCAGCAATTTAGCCAACACTAGATCCTCCCCCTCAAGCGAATAGGATCTTTGAACATACAATAAATTTATTATATAGTAATAAGCTCTTTTCAAAGAGAGGTAGAGTCGAGGAGTATGTTTTTTTATTGCTCTTTTAAGCATACTATATTTTTTATTTTATACTGGAAGCATATAATCGAGCCAGCCGGATGACCATCGGCGACATCCTGCGGGTCAGCTTGCCATTATGCACCAGTATGGCATCTAAACCATCGGCAACCAATACCCGCAGATCTTTATCTTGTTTGGTTCTTTGGCGCAATTCTTCCAGACGCGATATATCAGCAACGAATTCCAGACGATAATCAGCAAAAGGATATTTTGTTTTCTTTGCCAGAGATGCTTTTTTGCCGATCAAATGACCCAGTATTTTTCGGGCTTTTCGATAAACACGATATACTATCCCGAATGTCTGTTCATACGAGATCGGCGGATAGAATATCTTATCCAAAAAACAACGGATCCCGAGGCGCATCGCTTCCGATTCCTGTTTTAGGGCATCAGCCGGCAATGAGTCTTGCCACTTTTTTATATTGTATTCAATGAGATCTTGTCTGCCGAAAAGTATATCGTTTATCACCCCCACCATAGACGGCGGGGCATCAGGCCAGATAGTATCATCCTGAACATCGGCCGGGACCGTCTCCCCGAGATCCAGCGACGTAACAAAAATGCGCCAGTGATAAAATCGAACTGCCTTCAAGAGATGTTGCCATGTAAATTCCATCTTAAGAATGGAGTCGAGTTTTCTTCTATACTCCTCTGGAGTGGTGGCAACTTGGATAAAATCATCATCCGGATAGAACATATTGCCGGTGCACGAAAGCACTGGTATCCCCAACCGCGCCGCCTCCTGCCCCATCAGCGACCAGGTCACCAGACAAACATCCGCCAATTCCATGAGATCGTAACTTGATATTGGATCATCAGGCCAGACAATGATAAAAGAGGGGGTGTTTATCGGAAATTTTTCTTTAAGATCCATCAAATGCTGGGAGTCAAATCCGCGCCCCCGGGAACCTTCCCGCGGATGGATGCGGGCAACGATCTGAACATCATTCCGTTTCGCCGCATAATCTTTCAACATAGAAAGCCACTCTATCTGATTTGGGAACGCATCAGCAATATGGTTATCTTCATCCCATATTTTCATGGCGATCTCAACACTGCCTCGTTCATCCTGACTGCTGGGATAAACAACGATTGTTTTCTTGTTCGGATCAAGCCTTAATTTTTTTGAAATGAGAGCCGGATTGCTTTTTTTCCGTGAAGAAAAAATATGAGTGCCGGAACTATACATGCGGAATATGCCATCATCCCAGCAAGCGGCAACATCACGCGTCACAACAGGAACATCTTTCATTTTGTTCCAATTCTGACAGTGCTTATAGCGCCAATATTCGCATGTAGACCCCCAAATGGGAAATCTTGATGCATCAATATTAAAATGCACCGGATATGTCACCGCCATGCGGGACACTCCATGTGTATTTGCGCTATGCCGCACTGCTTGGTATTGGGCATACTCGTTAAAGGTCATCAACAAATCAGGCTTATAGCGCTCACATATCCCGTCTGCCAGCGCAAGAGCAAGGGCTGCATTTTTTATATACGACAAATAAATGATCCGATGCGACTGAGAAAGACCTTTATAATATGGAAATTTTGTTTCCAAAATAAAGTCGTATTGCGAGAACTTGCCGGCTGGAAAACCTTTGTACTGTATGTTCTCGGGATCATTACTGTTTTTGGAAATATGTTTTTCAATGTCATTAACCAATGCGTCATTCACAAGATCAGACAGCTCAATGGGCGAGAATTGATATTTTCGCTGGGCACACTGGAATGATCTGTCGCACATCTTGCACAGTTCCGCTTTCCGTCCCAGATCCTCCGCCGGCACGTCGTGCATCACCATCATCGGGCAGCGCACCATTTGCCCGCTACAATGTGTAACAAAAACTTCACCGCCCTCTTTTTTCACGGCATCGCCCAAAACCGCCAACCCCCGCATGAACGGGTATATGCCCACCTCGGGGATGAACAAAACTATTGATTTATTACTCTTATTTTCCATTTTGTTTTACAATCCCAAAATTCCCAAAATATCGCAGCCCTACTATTAATCATTGATACCCAAATCAATGAATTTTTTTTGCAGACTCTTGTTCCAAATATCATCGTTAGAGATTATTTCAATAAATTTTTCGGTGCTGTCCCCTTGTCCAAAATGCATTTGTTTTATCCTATATTTATCTACTCTGTCTATCGCAGCCAGAATATCTCCAACGTCCTCTTTTGCGTGTTGAATATTTTTTAGAACATCTGAATTATATCTTCCGCTCTGTCTATCTCCAATATCAATGGTTGGTATGCCGTAAATACTGGCCTCCCTGATCCCAACACTAGAATTTCCTACGATAAAATCAGCGTTCTTCAGCAGCGTTAAAAAGTATTCAAACCGCATGGAGGGGTAAACAGTAAAATTTTTATTATTTTTAAACCGAGAATACTCATCCAAAATTATCTCAAAGCCCAGATCGTTATTCGGATAAATTACGATATAATTCTTGTTTGATTTTAGAACGGCGTCTGTCACGGTCTTAATTTTTTTTCCGGCACTACCGTATTCAGTTGTAACGGGATGATATATAAGAATCCCATAATCATCAAAACCGATCTCATAGCGCTTTTTAACATCATCAAGGACCGGTAAAGTATCACCCACCATAATATCAATGTCCGGAGAGCCCATTACAAAAATACTTTCAGATTCCTCTCCCAGCTGGATAATGCGCCTTTTTGCGTCTTCATTCGCCACTAAATGCAAGTGAGCAAATTTGCTGATAGCGTGCCGTATGGATTCATCTATGGTTCCGGACACCTCCCCTCCTTCAATATGGGCCACGGTTATATTATTCAATGCGCCGACTATAGCTCCCGCCAAGGCATCGATCCTGTCCCCGTGCACTACGATCATATCGGGATGTATATCGTCAACATACTTTGTCAGATGAGTTATTGTATTCCCAAGATTTTTACTCATTTTGTCGGAGTGCTCCAGCCCATGTGCAATGTGTATATTTTTATACTCATCTTTTATGACCTCCGTATATGTGCTGCCAAATAGGCTCAACAAATGCATCCCCCCCACAAATATATATAGCTCGCATGAATCATTTTCTTCGACCGCCTTCATAAGGGGTTTGAGTTTGCCATAGTCGGCCCTGGTTCCGGTGATGAACAATATTTTTTTCTTTTGATTTTCCATAGGGATATATTCTTTTTAGCTTTTTTTAATATCCTTCCACCGCAACTGTATGCCCCCTTTGATATCTGAGCTCGCCACTTTTCCTAATACTTTGGAATAGTTCTTTGCCTTGATTTCACCGGTGCCCGGCCTTTTTACCCAGATATTTTTTTTGGTCAGTTTTTCCCCTTTCTTGATATCCTTAATGCTGACAACGCAGGCATATGCAAAATTGATCGTTGGGCTTTCCTCCTTAAGTATTTTTTTGTTTCCACCCAGCGCTCCATGGATAGCCCTTGATCCGGTTATCATTTCTTTGAGCTCAGGCGGGTCTATAGAAATAGAAACATCGGGTCCGGGCCATTTCTTGTCGGAAGTAAAATGTTTTTCCAGAATATTTGCTCCCAGCGGCACGGCGCCAAGACACGTATAAATACCAACCGAGTGATCGCTAAGACCAACGACAACATTCTTAAAGGTTTTTTTAAGAATGCCTAGCGCCCCTAATTTCACCTTATTGTAAGGCGTTGGATACATTGAAACACAGTGTAACAGCGCAAACGGAATTTTATATTTATTCAAAATTCTAACAGCCGGCCTGATCGAAGAAATATCATTCATGCCGGTGCTCAGTATTATCGGCTTTCCAAAGGACGCAATATGCTCCACAAGCGGATAATTATTGCATTCCCCCGAGCCTATCTTATAGGCAAGTACATTCATTTTTTTTAATCTATCCGCCGCCGCCCGGGAAAACGGCGTCGAAAGGTATATAAGGCCAAGACTCTCGGCAAATTTCTTCAATTCTCGATCTTGATTTTCCGAAAAAGCACAGCGTTCCATTATGTTCCATATTGATTCTTTGGCGTTCCCGGGAATCACTTTTTTTGCCTCCGGTATCATCTCATCATCAACAACATGGCACTGGAATTTCACGCACTCGGCGCCGGCCCTTGCGGCATCTCTTATCATTTGTTTCGCTTTGGCCATGCTTCCTTCGTGATTGATGCCTATTTCCACTATTACGAACGGCGGAAAATCCGGTCCGACCTTTCTTTTGCCGATCATGATAAAATGATTTTTCATGTTATTTGTCTTGAAGTAATGATAGAAATTTTTTCTCCGCACCTTCCCAGTCCTCAGGAGTATCTATGTCCGCGGAATATTTTTGTTCGATAACATAGCCACGCACATTTTCTCCATATAAACTTGGCTCGGCAACAAACAAAAGATCTGCTTTGAACAGATAAAAGGCTCCGTTTCTAAAGTAGGTAGTAGAGAGATCCTGTCTCCTCCGGATCATGTTTTTTATATTGCCCCCCAAAAACAACTCCAACTCGCCGCCTTCTTTCAAATTGAACTGCCAGGCTGGGTTAAAGTGTTTCGGCACCTCGCCAAGCGCAACAACAGAATCAGCGCCGGTCTTTTCCAGGATCTCTGCTGCCTCTTGCAAGTGAAAAGGCTGGCGGCAGGGTGAGGTCGGCTCCAAAAGAAGCACAAAGTCAGCCGAATATCCTTTTTCCTTCAGAAAAGAGACGGCGTGCTGTAGAACCGGCAAAGTAGGGGTGGTATCCTGAGCCAGCTCCGCCGGGCGAATAAAAGGAACTTCCGCACCTGCTTTTTTGCTGATCTCAGCAATTTCCTGATCATCGGTGGAAACAATTAGTCTGTCGACAACACCGGACTTTAGAGCTGCTTCAATTGACCAGACAATGAGCGGCTTCCCCGCAAATAACTTGATATTTTTTCTTGGGATCGATTTTGACCCGCCTCGGGCCACAATGATCCCTAAAATCTTTTTTTTCATAATGAAAAATTACTCACCTGATGTTTTAATTTCCATTCACCATTAACTTTTTCCCACAAGTGAGGCGACCGACCGCGATCTATTAGCTTCCAGAATACTTCCTCAGAAGTGTCGATGTATTCAAGAAACTCTTTGAAATATTTCTTGGGAAACTCTTGGTCAAATTTCCTCACCAAAGCTACGCCCTCTTCGCGGGTAATTTTTTTGTTGCGAATTTCTTGGGCCGCATCATAGGTAGCTCTGCCGATGCCAAACTTGATCAGTGTGGTATAGTAGTGAAAAGGGTCGGTCCTGTCATCAATACTGCTGTATTTTGAGTAGCTGCCTTCGGTGCGCTCGGTATTCGCCTGGAATCCGGTATGTTTGGCGGCATAGTAATAACATTCCTGCGGATCCCATTTCAGATAATAGCCAAGATAATGGATCTGTACACCCAACTTCTCAATCTCTTTTTTTGGCGCGGGAAAATAGGGATTAAGGTCATTCATTGATAATAATCCCTTCTTCACCAGGTCCAGCGCCTTAACTCCTCCCAGATAAAGACTATCGGGGGTTACGTCTTGTGCAAAAAATTCCGCCTTCATCGTTGGCCGATCGTTCTCTTCGATCTTATTGCCGTACTCCGCTTGGTTCTCTCCGTAAAAAACCAACGGCACCTTATACTGGAGAGCGAATTTCGGCCCGACATATTTCTGACCGATGATAAACGGCTGGAAAGGGTGCAGTAGATTATGAAACGCCAGCTTGGTCAGCAAGCGATGCGCCCGGCCGTTGGGAGTGAAGAGCACGTTATCAAGCCCGCCAACATGCATCCAGTTCTGAAAATTCTTCCAGCCAATATCAGTATAAAGATGCGGCGCCCACGTAACAGTAAGAGGATTCATCCCGTATTTATATTTCAGGATATGAGATGCAAAGGCGCTATCCTTACCCCCGCTGCCGGGGACGATGCAGTCGTATCTTCCATCTTTACTTCTATATTTGTTACATAAGGCAATGAGTTCCCTTTCGCGCTTTTTCCAGTCGATCTTTTTTTCCTTGTATTCTGCGAATCGGCAGGCATCGCAAATCCCATCAGCACCGAATGTAATAGTCTCTTTTTTGTCATTTTTTTTGCTCTTGAACTCAACCGCGGAAGCCGGCCGCTGGTTGGAAATAACGCACTTTTTACAAAAAACAACCTCCTTTGGCAAGCCATATTTTGGTGTCATAGATTTCGGCATATTTGTTAACAAATATTAATGAAATTTTTTATTATTGACAGACCTATCTCCCCGCTTTTTTCCGGATGGAATTGAGTTCCATATACCCTTCCCTTTTTGATGGCAGCGCAAAAATTCAAGCCGCCATATTCCGCCAGAGCTATGATATCGGCGGAATCATCAGGGATCATAGTGTATGAATGAACAAAATAAACACTTGCATGATCATTAATGCCGGCAAAAATGGTATTATTCCAGCTTTCTTTTTTTGGCGGGGTTATGCCGCTCCAGCCGATATGAGGAACCTTCTCTTTTTTTGTCACCGATCCGGGGAATGGTTTCACCGTACCTGTAATTATATCCAAACCCCGGTGCTTGCCGAACTCAAAACCCCAACTAAGCATTAATTGGGCACCCAAACAAATACCCAGCATTGGCTTGCCGGAGGCGGCAAAATCTTTGAGTGGCTCAATTAATTTTTTCTCTTTCAGCCCGCGCATCCCGGCCACAAACGCTCCCACTCCCGGAATAACCACCCCATCTGCCGAAGAAATAATTTTTGGGTCATTGGTTATAACAACCTCTTTGGCAAAACACTGCAAAGCCTTGGAAATACTATACAAATTACCAAGCCCATAATCTACTATAGCAATGGTTTTTTTATTGATCATATAGATCTGACGGGCAAATGGTTAATGCCGAGTTCTTTTTTAACATCCGAGATCGTGAAAATATCATAGTGATAAATTGATGAAGCCGAAACCGCATCTGCCTTTCCTTCTTTGATAACTTGTATAATATCTTTTGGACTTCCCGCCCCGCCATGAGCAACGACCGGGACGCTGGCAAATTCCGCAACTTTCTTTATTAGGTCTATATCATATCCTTTTTGCGTGCCATCTTGGTCTATGGATGTCAGTATTATTTCCCCAACCCCTAACTCAATAGCTTTTTTTGCCCACTCCACCGCATCAACATTGGTTCTTTCTCTGCCGCCTTCGGTGTAGGCCTCCCATTTTCCGTCTCCGATCCGCTTTGCCTCTATCGACAGAACAACGCACTGGGAACCAAAATTACGCGCTGCTTCCGTTAAAAAATCCGGATGATGAATGGCATAGGTATTGATTGCCACTTTGTCGGCACCGGCACGCAGCGCATCATTTATGTCCCGGATGGAACGGATCCCCCCGCCGACAGTAAAAGGGATAAATATATTATCACACACAGACCTCAGCTGATCAAAATCAAGATTCCGCTCATAGAGGCTGGCGACAATGTCCATATATACGATCTCGTCCGCCCCGTCTTTATAATATTTTAATGCCAGCTCCTTGGGATTACCAACCACGCGCAACCCTTCTGTGTGCACGCCCTTGACCACATTGGGCCCCTTTATATCTAAGCGCGAAATTAAACGGATTGATTTCATATTCTCAAAATTTTTCCCTTTGGGAACAAACCAGCCATAGCAATTTTGTTTATATACCTACATTGGCCTCCGAAAACATCTTATTTATTGATTGGACATTTTGATGCATCGCGTCGTAAAAATCGGATTCCTGCAAATTATAATCACTGGGGTCATATGAGCCGATCAGTGTGATATTTTTATCTTTTGCATAATTTTCAAAAAAATCCTGAACATCCTTTATTATCGCATAGTTTGGAGATTTTACTAATATTCCATAAGCCGCCGGATGATAAGGTGGAAGATAAAATACCACTTTGACCTTGTCTTCCGTCAACAAATTAATGAATTTATCAAACTCGTCCATCAAAGCAGGGTCCAGGCGGATAAAATGATTGAGCATTGAAGGGTTATCATTGGCAAACGCTACCGCGAGCGAACGAACCTCCGCCGGATCAGTGTTCCGGTATTTTGTATTATAGCTGATAGAACCATCGGCCCGCCTTATTATGTCATCAGCGACAGTATCCGTGGTTGGATAATAATCCCCGCTATCTTTTTTATTTTCCTTCAGGTGCAGCAACCAAAACCTGACAGCCGATTGAAAATATTTAGGTGAGACCAATTCAAAATACTTTGATGAAAATATGCCCGATGCTTGTGGCTGACCGTTGCTGATACCAAGATGGGCAGAAATTTCTTCATACTCTTTGTTGATCGGCTGGAACGCCTGGTTCCCATTAAATTTATTCAACAGCCAGGGATCCAGGCCGATAATTGCCACGCGAGGGATAAGCCCTTTCTTCCGATATGTCCAGTAGATCGCCATATCATCCTCCAGCGAGGCGCTAGAAACACCATTATTGTAAAAGGAATATCCCTTGAACATATCGGAATTGATCAACATCACCCGGCTTGACCCCAGCACAATGACATCCTTTTTCTCAGTCATGCCGTCCAGGTAATATTTTTTCAGCAGCCTTTCGTCAAAATTGACCAGATTAGCGATGTTTTTACCACTCAACAAAAGTTTGGCGATGTTTTGATAATATTCACTGCCTTTAAAGATATTTGCCGGATCAACAAAATAGTTAAACCCGATCATCACCAAGAGTACCGGCAGGAATAGCAACAATTTTTTTATAAGTCTGATAAATTCCATCTGTTTTTTAAAACTGAAAATAAATGAATTGCGATTTGTTGAAAACCCCGAATAAAAGAATTGCCATGACCACCAGATAATATAATGGCCACCTGAACCACACCAGGCGCTCGGAAAGCACCTGTGTTGCTTCTCCGCGTCTTTGGATAAATTCCATAAGACCCAACGAAAGAAGAACGATCAAATAGTCATATCTATCAAACCCCAGTCCTCTCAGATTACTTTTTATCCCTTCAATACTGAAAATGCTCCCCAGTCCGCTGAAAATATGTCCGGCTACATACAGCGCCTCATGGATATCTTTTGCCCTAAAAAATATCCAGGCAAAACACACTAAAGAAAAAGTGGTAAAAACGCGGAAAAAACGATACAACGACGACGAACAATTAATGCCGATAATATCTATGATCGATTTTCTGACGGCACTCGTTACATTTGAGACCACAAGATACAATCCATTTATCGCCCCCCACGCCACATACGTCCAATTGGCGCCGTGCCAAAGACCGCTGATCAAAAAAGTTAAAAGTATATTGAACTGCCACCTCCATTTAGACACCCTGTTCCCGCCCAGAGGAATATATAAATAATCCCTGAACCAGGTAGACAAGGAAATATGCCATCGTGCCCAAAATTCGGATATGGATCTTGAAAGATACGGACGGTCAAAATTATTCATCAGTTTAAAGCCCATCACTCGTGCGGCGCCGATCGCAATACTGGAGTAGCCCGAAAAATCACAGTATATCTGGAAGGCAAACAATACCGTAGCGAGCATCAAAGAAGGCCCGGCATAATCAGAGGGCTGGCTATAGACCTGATTGACCAAAATAGCCAGGCGATCGGCGATAACAACCTTTTTGAACATCCCCCATGCCATCAACTTTAGGCCATCCACTGCTCGTTGATAATCAAATTGATGGTGTTCATAAAATTGATGGATAAGATTTTGGGGGCGCTCGATCGGCCCCGCAACCAATTGAGGATAGAACATTACATACAACGCATAAATGCCGAAATTCCTCTCGGGCAAATGGTTCCCTCGGTACACCTCGATGGTATAACTCATCGCCTGAAATGTATGAAAAGACAGGCCGATAGGAAGAATGATCGCAAGAGCAGAGATAGGATAATTCCAATGGATCAATTGTGCCAAATAGGCGAAGTTTTCGTTTAAAAAATTAAAATATTTGAAAAAAGCCAGAACACCAACATTGGCCACTATACTCATCACAAGAAATGCCAATTTTTGCTTTCCCGTTTTTTTGGCGATCAATATTCCTGCAAAATAATCAACAACAATGGTAAAAGCCAGGATCAAAATATAGATCGGAATGAATGCCGCATAAAAAACACAACTGGCCGACAAAAGCAAAAACCAGCGGTACTTATGGGGCAACAAAAAATAGGCAAGAGTAACTAGCGGAAAAAATATTACAAATTGTAGCGAATTAAATAGCATGCATCTGATTAAAACGGTGCTCCTTCCAAGAACCGCCTACCTCCCAAGCCATTTATTTACTTTATGAAAATATGAAGCCGCCTCTGTATCCAGCGATTTTTTTATTCGTAAATAGTCTGCGCTGATTTTTTTCTTTAGTGTTATTGTGTGGCTCAATTTATCCGCCAATTCAGGAATGAAGTTTATATTATTCGCCTTAATGCACCGTTCGGGTATCCCCAGCTCTTCGTAGAGGGAAGATATTTGTTCGTGCCCCGCAAGACCAATGGTGGGAATATTCATGCCCAGACCGCACACATTGGCATGAAATCGCATACCAACAATACACGAGCATATCCGGTAGAGATCGAAAACCTGCCCGATGGAATCTTCTTGAGTAAAAAACGGAGCTACCACTATTCTTTCTCTCTTAAATTTGTCTTCGATCTTATTTAAGATCGCACCGATAGTAACCACATCTTGGTGAGCATGCGGGAAAAAAATTATCCTATGATCACTGTTCTCTTTTAAAATTTGATCGGCAAATTGACCAATAAGATCATTGAAGGTGGCAACATCCAGATCCTTATTGAATTTTTTATTAAAAAGATCATTGGTTATATTCAAACCGATCCAGGTAACGCGCTTATCTCCCAAATTGAAACGGGTGTATTTTTTTGGTGAATAAAAAAATCCGTTGTCAGGAACTTTTAATATTTTGTCTGCCACGTTCCCGTACCGGTTGTGTATGCGGCCGAGAGAGCCGTCATTTCTTACCGAGACAAACCAACTATCTTTGTTTGTTATCGTCCCAAGAAAGTTTTTGAACTTATCAACATTTTTTTCTTCCACCTCGCCGTACTCGTGGTACCCCATGGCATTCACCAGAACCGGAACTTTGATCTTGCCGATTATCTTTTCCGTCAGATCAATGGTCGTGCCGGTGTCGGAATGATCCCACTGCAGATCAAAAAAGCCGCCCCCGCCCAACACCAATAAATCATGCTTATTTGCCATCTCAGCGAACGAATCATCAAACTTCATCTCCCCTCTATTTTTATAAAATTTCCTTATTTCCAACTGAGTAAATTGCGCAGGGGCCACCCGGCTGAACATTTTATAAAAACCCTGGTGATTCGCGTAATCGCCGATATTACCCAAAAAAGAGGCGACGTGCAGAACCTTTAACTTTTTCTTATTTTTTGATTTATATGCTACAGGCATATAATTTTCGAGGGCAGAGAAAAGCTGCCGGTTGTTTTTTTATCTTCTCCATCCTTATTCAAAACGATCAGTGGCCCGATCATATCATCAACCACATCATAGTGGATCGGGGCGCCCTGTTGCGTGGCCGCCTCATCGCCCAGCCAAAAATATAAGATATATTCCCCCGGCCTTATTGCCGTAAGCTGGACCTCTATTATCGCCTCTCCCTTGTCGCCCTTTTTCAAAATTCCGCTTTTTATTTCATATCGCACATCTGTCAACAAGAAGTCCCTTGCCTTGCCGGAAAAAAAACAAACATTGGTATGCAAACCGCGTATCTCCGCGAAGACCTCATACGCTATTTTGAATCTTACTGTCTCACCGATATTGAAGGAATTTCTTTCTACATTATTTGTATCTAATATGCGGATACTGGTGAAACTGAGAGTGCCCGAGCCCCTGCGGTTTTTGTTATATTCTCCGCTGTTTACCTTAATCTTTCCGTCGCTTTGTAAATTATTATAGGCCCTGAGGGCATCGGCAGTGGCCCCCTCAAAAATGATCTTTCCTTTGTCCAAAAGAATACATCGGCTACACAAGTTTTTAATGGCATCCATATTATGACTAACGAACAAAACCGTTCTTCCTGCCTGAGAAGTGATCTCATTCATTTTGCCCAAGCATTTCTTTTGGAACTCCGCGTCTCCCACCGCCAAAACCTCATCAACAACCAAGATCTCCGGTTCCAAATGCGCCGCCACCGCAAACGCTAGACGCACATACATACCCGAAGAATAATGCTTTACCGGCGTATCAAGAAATTGCTCAATGCCGGCAAAATTAACTATTTCGTCGAATTTTTTCTCAATTTCATGTTTCCTCATGCCTAAAACAGCGCCATTCAGAAATATATTCTCCCTGCCGGTTAACTCCGGGTGAAAACCCGTCCCCACCTCAAGCAAGCTTCCAACCCTTCCCCTGACTTTTATCTCTCCGGTAGTAGGCGGAGTAATTCTCGATAAAATTTTAAGCAAAGTACTTTTACCGGCTCCATTGCGGCCGATAATACCCAAAACCTCTCCCTGCTCCACCTTGAAATTAAGGTCCGTAAGCGCCCAAAACCCTTCTCCTTTATTACCAACTACCTTGCTCTTGAACCAGGAAAACGGCGCTCTGGCGATGTTGGTTAAAATATCGCGCAACGCCAGATACCTTTGGCGTTCGCCGATCTGATATTGCTTCCCCAAATTGTTGACTTCGATGATTGGCATAGAATAAGAATTAGATCACGTCCGCGAAATAACGTTCTACATTTCTAAAATAGAAATAGCCAAGAAAACAGTAGACCATCATACTCAAAACCGATATTCCCAGGAGCATCCAATCAACCGTGCCGGTACCCAGAATCAGCACCCTGGCGGTATCTATCACTCCTGCCATTGGGTTTAATCCAAGTATCCATCTAAAGCGCTCGCTGACTATGCTTATCGGATAGATCACCGGCGTGATAAAGATCAACAGCTGGATGAAAAACGGCAAAATAAATCTGACATCCCTATACTTCACATTCAAAGAAGCAAACAAAAGGCCGATGCCCAGAGTGGAAAAAACCGTCATTAATATCAACAGCGGAAAAGCAAGTAGGAACCAAAAAGACGGCAGATAAGAATAATAGACCAGCATGCCGAATAAGATCACGCTGGCAATAAAAAAATCTACAATGTTGGTGATGATCGAAGAGACCGGCAAAATGATCCTTGGGAAATATACTTTGGTGACTATCCGTTCATTTTCCAAAAAAGTACCGCTCGCATGCGATAAACTGCTGGAAAATAGTGTCCAGAAGACCAGGCCGGAATAAACAAATATGGGATACGGAACGCCGTCAGACGGCATCTTTGCGAACTTCCCAAAAAAAATACTAAAAACTACCATGGTGGTGAACGGCTGGAAGACCGCCCATGCAATACCGATGGCCGTTTGCTTATATTTCACTTTTACATCGCGCCAGGTAAGAAAATAAAAAAGATCGCGGAAAAGCCATATCTCTTTCCAATCGAATTGCCACCATTTATTTTTTGGACGGATAATTGTTTCCATTTTACCTGCTTAAACTTTTAAAATAATTACCAGGTCTTAGTTTTTTCCCGCACCTGCGTTTTTATCTTCTGATACGCATCGGTTGCTTTTTGGTCTATCTCAGGCGAAAGCATTTTTAAAAGGTCATGGCCCAGAATGCGGTATTGCTTGCCGATCTTGTTCGCTTTAATAAGCCCTTTTTTTATGAGCCGCTTCATGGTGCTTGAGCTGATCTTAAGCAGCTCCTGAGCTTCCTGAGTTGTATAAACTTCGTTTGGATTAATTTCGGCCATGATTATGGATGAAAACAAAAAAATATACCCTGTGGCGAGTATACTATAGGTGTCATTGGGTGTCAATAGGTGTCACCCCTTTTTGACCCGACCCATCCCATCTCCCCTACCCCGAGCTCGCGCTCATACACCATTTATCCATGATGGGACGACCGTCCCATCATGGATAAATGAGAATAGAGCCGGTAAAACAGATTGCTGTTATTACCAAACAACCACTATTACTGCATGAGGTTGCTATCCTCTGCAATAATCACTCCTCCCTTAAATAAGGTGACGCAGGCTGCCACCCTTGGTAATTTCAAAAATTTCTACAAAATCAGTCATCTTCAACAGGTGCATGTCCTCCAAAAATTGCTCCGATATCTTTATTTTTCCCAGCCAAACACTTTTTTGGACCATAGTAAGCCCCATATTCCCCAGCGCTGCCCTGATCCATCTTCTTTTGTTTCTTTCTTTTTCAGGAATATCAAAAATAACTATGGTAAAGTTATCGCCCTTAACTTTTTCATAAAAAAACTCGGGTAATTTGTTCCCGTCCTTTTTTCTAAGCTCCTTGAGTTTGTTCGCTCCTTTTTTAGTAAGACCAAAATTGCCAGCGTCTCCTTTTTCTATCAAGCCATCCTTTTGCAGTTGGTAGACGAGCCTGTTATATCTTTTTTTGATCTCTTTTTTGCTCTTTTTTTCCTCGCGTTTATTCTGTTGTCGATCAAATTCATATTGAATTTTTGAATGAGATGCCCCATAGCCAGCACGCATAATTGCATCAAACAAATCGGCAGTAGTGAGTGTAAAATCTTGAACAAACTCCAATATTTTTAACGTGACTGCGCCTTTCATATTTTTTTCTAACTTTTTCCTTTCTATTTATTATCAACTGCGCTCTAATTATATCCTTATATCCCAGCAATAAGCAATATCCATAATGGGACGACCGTCCCATTATGGATAAATGAAAATTAACAAATAATAAAGTTGAGAAAAGCGCAGCGCAAAGAATTTTTGTTGATAAATCTGCGCGCCAAAAAAGTGTCAGGCGCGATCATCCTTTTTATTCAAAATTCTTTAGATACCACGCAATGGTCTTTTCGAGCCCATCTTCAAATCCTGTTTTTGCCTTAAATCCAAACTCCTTTTCTGCGCGGCTCACATCCAGCATCCGCCGCGGCTGGCCATCGGGCTTTGAACTATCCCAGCGGATCTCTCCCCTAAAATCCATCAAGCAGCAAATAGTGCCCACCAGATCCTTTATCGATATTTCCATGCCCGCTCCCAGATTCACGGGATCTGCTTTGTCATATTTTTCAGCCGCCAGCACGATCCCCTCTGCGGCATCCTCAACATACAAAAACTCCCGCGTTGCTTTCCCTGTGCCCCACACCTCGATAAAGTCTTTTCCTTCTTTTTTGGCATCGGCAACTTTTTTAATAAGCGCCGGAATAACGTGCGATGACTCCGGTCTGAAATTATCCCGCGGTCCGTACAGATTCACCGGCAAAAGATAGATCGCATTCATGCCATATTGCTGGCGGTACGCCTGTGCCTGCACCAGCAGCATTTTCTTTGCGAGGCCATAAGGTGCATTGGTCTCTTCGGGGTATCCGTTCCAAAGATCATCTTCCTTGAACGGCACGGGAGTGAACTTCGGATACGCGCAAATGGTGCCAATGGCCACGAATTTCTCTACGCCCTCTTGTCGCGCCGCTTCCATGAGCTGCACACCCATCATTAGATTATCGTAAAACAATTCTCCCGGCTTTTCTCTGTTGAGCCCTATTCCGCCAACCTTTGCCGCAAGATGGATGACAACATCCTGCCCCTTTACCGCCTTTTCCACATTCTTCCATTTCACCAGATCAAAATCATTGGAACGCGGCACAAAAATATTTTCTTTTTTTACTCCCCGCGCCAACAGTTTTTCCATCACGAAAGAACCGAGAAATCCGGCGCCGCCAGTCAAAAGAATTTTTTTATCTTTGAGATCCATATTTTTTACCCCGTGAAATAATTTTATTTATAAAATTACCGCTCCGCGGTATTTCACTGGGGTGAATTTTCTAATTTTAAATTTTCAATCTTTAAATTCTTTTAGGTCCGCCTCCACCATTTTCTTCACCAGCTCCTTGAACTTCACTTTCGGCTCCCAACCCAGAATTTTTTTCGCTTTTGAGGCATCTCCGCATAACACTTCTACTTCAGCCGGCCTAAAATATTTCGGGTCGATCTCAATATACTGTTTCCAATCGCCAAGCCCCGCCGCTTCAAATGCAACCTCCAAAAACTCCCTGATACTGTGCGTTTCCCCCGTGGCAATAACAAAATCATCCGGCTCTTTCTGCTGCATCATGCGCCATGCGGCTTCCATATACTCGGGGGCATACCCCCAATCGCGCCGCGCATCCAGATTGCCAAGATAGATCTTCTTATCAAGTCCGGCTTTGATGCGCGCGATCCCGCGGGTGATCTTGCGCGTCACGAACGTCTCTCCCCTCCGGGGGGATTCGTGATTGAACAAAATGCCGTTCACCGAAAAAATATTGTGTGACTCTCGATAATTTACCGCGACATGGTATGCAAAAACCTTCGCACAACCATAGGGACTTCGAGGATGGAAATGGGTCTGTTCGTTCTGCGGTGGCGGCGTGGCACCGAACATCTCGCTCGAGCTTGCCTGATAATATTTTATCTTCTTTTTCTTTTCCTCCTGATAGTCCCTGATCGCCTCAAGTATCCGAAGCGCTCCGACAGCCGTGATATTTGCGGTGTATTCCGGAATATCAAACGACACCCGCACATGGCTTTGTGCGCCCAAATTGTAGATCTCGTCTGGCTCGATCTTCCATATCAGCTTCCGCACCGTTTCGGCATCCGAAAGGTCGCCATAGTGCAAAAACATTCTTACCCCGTTGATGTGCGGATCTTTATACAAATGATCGATGCGTGAGGTATTGAACGTTGAGGCTCTGCGGATAATGCCGTGCACCTCATATCCCTTTTCGAGCAAAAGCTCCGTAAGATACGAACCGTCTTGCCCCGTGATCCCCGTGATAAGCGCTTTTTTCATAAAATATTTTACTAAATTTTTATTTCCTTGATTTGTTCCTTTCCAAAGCGGACTACAGTGATTATAATATACGACATTCGGTATAAAACCAAGAGTCGGACACGCGAACTGACTCGTAAAAATAATTATCAATAATGATCAACCACACTATGACACTTTACGAAAAGATCGAAGAAAGTGCCGCATTTATCCAGAAGAAAACGGATGTTACCCCCTCTATCGGCATTATCCTTGGCACGGGGCTCGGCTCCCTCGCCGAACACATCAAAGACCCCATAAAGATCCCCTACCGCAATATCCCGCACTTTGCGCTTTCGACCGTCGAATCGCACGCGGGCGAGCTCATCATCGGAATGCTTGCGGGAAAACCCGTTGTCGCAATGCGCGGACGATTCCACCTGTATGAGGGATATTCACCGGAACAAGTAACCTTTCCTGTCCGGGTGATGAAGCGCCTTGGCATCGGAACCCTTATCGTCTCAAACGCCTGCGGCGGTATCCGCGAAGACCTTGATCTTGGTGCCATTATGGCCATCACCGACCACATTAATCTTTTGGGCGCCAATCCTCTTATCGGCAAGAACGATGAGCGTCTCGGCGTTCGTTTTCCTGATATGTCGGAGCCCTACAATAAGGAATTGATCGAGCGCGCAACACAAGCAGCAAAAGACCTGGGTATTCCGCTCGCCAAAGGAGTATACGCAGCCACCACCGGTCCCAACCTTGAAACAGCCGCAGAATACCGGATGCTCGAGCGCATCGGCGCAGACGCCATCGGAATGTCCACGGTCCCCGAAGTGATCGTTGCGGTGCATGCGAGCCTTCGCGTGCTTGGGCTTTCCGTCATCACCGACAAGTGCCGCCCGGAATCGCTGAAACCTGTTGATATAAAAAAGATCATCGCCGTCGCCGAAAAAGCCGAACCACAATTGGTCCGGCTCATTCTCGAAACGCTTAAACGACTATAAAACGCGCTATCAGGTGCGGATAGAAAACTTCTCGGGATCCTTTATCTTCTGCTGTCTCATCAGCTTGTTGTTGTGTTTTTCCACGACTTTGTGAAGTGAAAGATCCACTCCTTGCTTATCGGCGAACTGAATAAGCGCGCGAATATCCTTAGGAAGACACTTCCCGCCATACCCGCGGTACCCTCCGTGCAGAACATCAAGATGGCTGGGCCCTATGCGCTTATCCGCAGATGCACACTGCGTTACCCGTTCGTAACTAATGCCAAGCTTCTCGCAAAGATCGAACATCTGATTGCCGAAAATGACCTTCATCGCAAGGAACGTATTGCCGAAATACTTCACCATCTCCGCCTCCGTTGCCGAAACGATCTCTTCAAACGGCGCAGGCGGCAAGAGCGCTAGAACATCTTTTGCAACATCAAAACTTTTTTTGGTATAGCCGATGATCTGCCTGTCGGGTTCCAGCATATCCCGCATCGCGCTCGCCTCCACCAAAAATTCGGGATTGAACAATAGCGTATGCTGGGGATATTTCTTCTGGAACTTCTCCGTGGTACCGGGCACCACCGTGGACTTAATCACCACAATATGCGGCGTCTCGATAAGCGCGAGCGACGCATCCACATACATATCATCAAATCCCTTTTTCTTATCGTACGGAGTAGGCACGCAAATAAATATCACCTCTGCTTTGTTCACCTCCTGCGGCGAGCCGAGCCCCTTGTAGGTATCATAGACGAACGGCTTCACATTGATGGTCTTAAAATAATTCTCAAGCGCTCCGCCCACCATGCCGAGCCCGATAATACCGACCGAATATTTTAGTTTCGCCATATATTATGATTTAATTTTAAAAAATTAGTTTACCCGGTAAAAATGAATTTTAAATCGTTTAATCTTCTATCCCCACCTCTTTTTTGTGCTCCTTAAGCCACTGAAGCAGATCAACCGTTGGCGCCCAACCAAGAACTTTCCGCGCCTTGGTGTTATCCGCAAGAGATAATTTTGCCTCGATGCGCGGCGGCAGACTGACCGTTGGCCCGCCAATAACCTGCGCGATCTCATTGATACTGTAGTTCCTGCCACTGCCTATATTAAAAACATCTCCAGATATAACTTTCTCATTCTCAGCCGCAAGAATATTGGCATTGATCACATCAATAACGCTTGTGAAATCGCGCCTTTGCTCGCCATCTCCAACGATCGTGAGAGGCTCTCCCGCAAGCCGCTGGCGCACAAATATACCAAGTACTAAAGCATAGGCGCCCTCGAGCACTTGCCGCTTTCCATAGACATTAAAATACCTCAGAGAAACCGTCGGCAGCTCATAGAGCTGCGAAAATTGCCTGGCGTGGAGCTCTCCAATGTGTTTATGCAGCGCATAAGGATGCATCGGCGCCAGGGGCAACTCCTCATGCGTGGGAAAATATTCCTGCTCACCATAGACCGACGAAGAGCTGCTGAAAACTACTTTCTTTACTCCTGCGTCCCGCGCCGCCACCAACACATTCAGCGTGCCATTCACATTTACATCGTGATACCTTACAGGTTCTTGGATAGAAGGCTGAACTCTCGGGAGCGCCGCCAAATGAAACACATAATCAACGCCCGGAAATAAGGGCGCCATATTCTCAAGATCTCTTATGTCAACCCGGTGAAACTCGGCCTCCGGATGAACATTCTCTCTCTTACCGCGCTCCAAATTATCAACCACAACCACATTCCAGCCCTTTTCAATAAGGGCGTCCACCAAATTAGAGCCGATGAAGCCGGCACCCCCTGTTACTAAAACTTTCTTCATACCCCCCAATAATACCCGCGGCATTCTTTTTCGTCAAAACTTCATCCAAAAAATCCCCCGCTCATCTTTCCCTCTTCATATCCCACCCCACCTCTCTCTTCATCACTTGTTTGTAAATTTCTGCTATAGCAGAAATTTACAAACAAAAAAACTGAGATATATATTTGATCCCTCGACGCGTCAACTAGTGCGACAACAGACCAACAGGTTCACTGGTGTCAGTTGAGTTTGCCTTTGTTTTGTCGTCCACCGTTATGGCGCCGCCTATCATTTGAATACCCAGACCATTGTTCCGGAATGTCGATCGCGCGATCGACGCCATGCTGTTTTCGGCAATCAACCCAAAGCCATAACTGTAGTTGGTAACATAGTTGTTGTTCTGAACCGTAATATTATCAAGCGTTGTGTTCGCATTGAGAGCGCGCATACCAATATACATCGAGTATTCGATAGTGCTCGCAGAAACTGATGCTGTGGCATTGGATACTTCCAGAATACTGCTCTCATAATGCCCCCGCCCAAAATAGACCCTGCCGCCGTACCGAAAGAGCGCATGATCGATCGTAGATTCTCCGCCGCTAATGCGCACACCCATCCAGTCCCCGGCTGCAGCACCCTGCGCGCTCAATGCATAGGTCGCGCCGCCATATTCGGTATCATTGATACTAGTGAATACCGCCGGCTCATCTGCGGCGCCATGAACACTGATGCCTCCCAAAACCAACATTGTACTGCTGGTATCGGGTCCAAATTTAAATACCGAGCCTGGGCCAACGGATAAAGAAGTAACCCTAAGTTGCCCTTCAACAGAAAATGTATTATGCGCCGTATATTCGCCGCAAGTACTGCTGATACTGCCCACCAGTTGAGTCGCATTGAAAATATTATCGGCAAATTGATTTTCCGAAAGCAACGGAATAGCGCCCGATATCCTGATGGGGTAAGTATTGTTTTTGAATACATTACCGCTTAATGAACCGCATAAAGACGTGTTGGAAGAAACACCCTCATAAAGTCCGCTGAAAGTATTATTGCTGACCGAAAGCGCGGCGTCTGTGGATAATTTGACACCGTACAATTCACCATTCGTTCCGACCCCATCCTCCGACACAACGGCAAATTCGCTCCGCTCAACCGTAAGAGATCCCCTTTGAACGCCAATAATACCGTTTGCAGGATGGGAAAATGATGAG
>Ga0172379_10003524_pt1 | contig 24741 bp, 19 predicted proteins | sample GrowelOW334metaG_FD_119756 | JGI IMG/M metagenome (GOLD analysis project Ga0172379, IMG submission 119756) | Groundwater microbial communities from an aquifer near a municipal landfill in Southern Ontario, Canada - Groundwater well OW334 metaG | ecosystem: Environmental > Aquatic > Deep...
GCCAATGAGCTGTTTCACGAACATCGGCAGCGTCGAGAGAATTACTTACGCCATTTTCAGCAGGATGAACAGGATCTGGCGGGAGAAGCCCCTAAAAATTACACAGAACTCTTGACGTCACCCATCAACTCACGTAATCGGTCACATCTTACGTGAGTTGATGCGTGACCTTTACATGAATGCCAGAGGTTTGTAGACTTAACCTATAGGTTAGTAACCTTTAGGTTTAATGGAGAGACAATGAACCCTTTCATCTTCGGCGAAGTGGTAAAGGACGCTGATTTCCTCGACAGAAAGACGGAGTTGGAAGCCATTGCAAGAGACCTTTCCGACGGACAGAAGGTTTTCCTGATCGCTCCACGAAGGTATGGGAAAACATCGCTCATCCTTGCCGCCGCCGAAAAACTCAGGGCGAAGGGCGCAAGAGTGATCTACATCGACCTATTTAAAACAGCCTCGGTCGAGCAATTCGCCGCCGCGCTCGGCAAAGCCGCTGCCGAAATGAGGAAGCTGGGGTTCGCCGAGGCGGTAGATTTCATCAAGGATTTCGTCTCCGGCCTGAGGCCGCAGTTTTCCGTCAATCCGGACGGCTCTCTAAGCCTCGGCGTCGACGCTTCTCCTCCGCAGAAAGAGGTTTTCCAGATGATAGAAAACCTATTGGAATACCCCCAGGAATTCGCTCTCCGGGAAAAGAAGCCGGTCGTCGTGATGTTCGACGAGTTCCAGGAGATCGTCAGTCTGGGAGGAGAACCGCTGGAAAAACTCATGCGCGCAGTGATACAAAAACAGCGCAATGTCGGATATGTCTTCTGCGGATCGAAAAAGACGATGATGAGTGAAATGGTCTCGAAAAAATCCAGAGCCTTCTTCGGAATGGGGCCGATCACTCACCTTGAGAAGATCCCCTCTGAATATTTTGAAAGATATCTTGCCGCGAACTTCGCCAGGGGCGGGTTTGACTGCGCCAAGGAAACCCTTCGCTCCATCGTAAACTCCGCCGGGGGCATCCCTTACTATATCCAGTATCTTGCCCATGAACTATGGGACTTAAAGGCCGAAGAAAAGAAGATCACAGGCGAGGATGTGGCACAGGCCGTGGCATTGATTGCCAAAAGGAACACACCGCTTTACCAGAACCTTTGGGAAAACCTGCCTCAAACACAAAAGCGGCTATTGCAGGGACTCGCGGCAAACCCCAGAGCCGCGATATTCAGCGGAGCTTTTATGTCACGATTCCAGATGAAATCATCCGCGCTTGTAAAAAAATCCATAAGCCTGTTGATATCCAAAGATATCATCGAAAAGGAAGCCGAAAGTTATGTCTTTACGGACCACTGGATGGGCATATGGGTACTTCAAAACTGTTCCTGAACCTGTACAGCTCGAGACAACGTAGATGAGTTCGGCCTATTTCGACACAAGTGCTATCAATGCACTTACGGATGATCCTTCCAGGGATTTCCTTATTGCCAACCTGACCCATTCGGATCTCGTTATCCACTCCAGCCTCTTCAATATCATGGAACTGGCGGCGTTTAAAAACAAGCCAAGGATAACGGAACTGTTCAATATCGTGAGGCGCGTTGGCAAAGGTTTCAGACCCTTATGCACTCAGGCAGACATTCTAAAGAGATCGTTGGATGCCTATGCCGCTGGCTCCATGGAGTTCGATGCCTCGGTTGGCGAGGAATATAACGGTGTCTGGTCTGCGTTACAAGACCCAAATCTAATCGATGACCAAGCCATAGAAGAATGTCGCAAAGTAAAAGAGCGTGAGGAGAAATGGCTTTTCGACTTCCATGCTCAGGCTCGCCCGAAATTCCAGGAGCTTTCACGTGCTTCGTCATCTCTCGATAAGGTGCGAAGGCTTATGCCTGCCAGCTACGTGCTCCACTTCCTTAATGAAGAGCAATTCCTTGAAGAGGTGTTTTCGGCTTTCTTCGGCACCTGTGGCTATCCGAACAACTTCGCTGGCCAAGCGAAGAGAGTTCTTCTGGACTTGCACCCCTGGCGGGTTTTTTTCACCGCCATGGCACTCGACATCTTCAACCGAGCCATTAAACCGGAGAAGTTCGGGATGAAGCACAATCCCGGAGGAATAGACATCAAGCAGTCAGTCTATCTGCCTGGGGTTTCTGTTTTTGTGTCGAACGACAAGAACCAGCGCCGCTTCTTAAAAAACGTCTGCCGCATCAGTCAGACGAAAACCCGCATCGTCCCATACGACGAGTTCACCAGAAGGCTCCTGGCCAACACCCTATAGATTGACGTTCCCAAAATAAACTGGATCGTTTACCCATAGGGAATATACTGCCCGCCATCGAGAGCTTTCCCCCCTCTGAGTGGAGTCCTGGACGTCCGCCGTCGGCAGGACCCCATCCGCTATCGGGGGAACTTGGCGTTATTCCCGGTCGTCCTGCTTCTTGCGCCAGGGGAACCATTCGGATTCCCAGCCCTTCTTGATGATCTTGCGCGCGGCGTCGCGGCCGCCGGTCATCTCCACGCGGACCGCGAACTCCTGAACCCCTCCGGGACGCATGCGGAAAAGCGCGCGCGCATGGAAGTCGTGGAAATCCTTGAAGAGCGAGAGCTCCTTCTCGAAAGCGCGAGCGTCCTTCCAGCCCAGGCCGCCGTCGTTTCGCAGATCGAAGCGCATGGCCGCGCAGACGCGCCAAGTGGCGCTGCTCGGCGCCCATCCCCCCTCGATGCCGGCCAGGTACATGGAAGCGCGGTCGAGATTATGGCTGAAGCCGAAACCCGCATAGGTCCCGGTCCGCTCCCCCCAGTCCGCCTGGGCCAGGAAGGCGCGGTTGCCCTCCTCGAGCTGGTACTCATCGCGCACCGAGACGTCCCAGCCTCCGCCCGCGACCCAGCTCATGTCGCCGAAGAAAGGCTGCACGCGCCTGCGAAATCCCGGATCCAGCTCCCGGAAGGACCGGAGATCGTAGCCTCCGCCGAAGCGCACCACCAAGCCCGGCCGCGGAAGCAGAGTGTCCTGGAGCGTGAGCAGGCTCTTTTCCACGCCGTAATCCGGCGCGCCGGAGTCGTCTTGGAGCGTGCCGGGCTTGGTGCGCCGCGCCAAGCCGTAGTCCGCGTCCCAATAGCCGATCCTCGAATTCAAACGGAGCCCTGTGCCGAGTTCATACCTCCCGGTGAACGCATCCTGATAGACGCGCGTGGAAGTCGAGGAGGCCGGCGCCTCGCGCCGGCTCTCATAGGTCTCGCCCAGCACCAAGCGCGGGGTCAGGCTCACTCCGCGCGCCAAAAGCACGGTCCGCGTCAGATCGCCCGAAGCGCCCAGACTGCGCTGCTGGAAGCCCCTTGTCCGCTCGTAGCGGTTATCCGCGAAAAGGCCCAAGGTCGAGATCCAGCCGCCCCGCAGGGACAAGGGCGCGGTCTGAAACTCCGCGCGGGGAAGGCTCTCGTTCTCGCGCAGGAAGCCCTTGTTCAAGGGATTGCGGGTGTCCAGACGGGAATAAAGCAGCCGCGTAGTCGTGCGGCTCGTGCGGCGCACGAAAGCGCCGCTGTTGACGAGCTCGGAGGTCACGCGGAAGGCGCTGGAGCGCTGGTAATCGTTGTTGAAGTCGGCATCCGACTGCGCCTGCATCCGCGCCTGGACCGCATAGCTCGACCCGATCGACGCGTACTCGCTTCCGAGCATGGTCCAGCGCTTTCTGCCCGATGAGAGCTCGCGGACATGATATCCGTAGAGCGCTCCGCGCGCATCCTCCGAGGAATGATGCTGGATCTCCGTGCCCGCGCCGATCCCCTGCGCGCTGTAATAGTCCGCGAAGAGCTTGCCGTACATCCACGGCGCGAAGGAATAGAGCGTAGTGGTCCGGGCGAAGGCCCCGTTGCGGCGGTCATAGCCGGGACTCACGCGCGTATGGATGAGATGCTCCTTCCTCAAGGACTTCCAGAGGAACGGACTGTAAAAAAGAGGCGCCCGGCCCACGAAGAGCACGGGATTCCACGCAAAGATGTACTTGCCGGGCCGCATACGAACGCTGGAGGCGCGGAAATGATAGTGAGGCCGAGGCTCATCGCAGCTGGTGAAATTCGTGCGCCTGAAGACCACCCTGCGGTCCTCGAAGAACTCGGCCTCGTCGGCGCGGATGCGCCAGGGCGGGCTCCCGGCCCGGGCGCCGCGCAGGGTGCCCACCTGGCGGTCCAAATCGAAGCTCCCGCTCTCGCCGTAGACGACGTTCTCTCCATCGTCGAGCTCCAAGCCGCCGGAGGCCTCGGCCGTGCGCGCATCGAGGTCCGCGAGGAGATCGCTGGAGCGCAAGGTCCAGGTGGACTCCTTGAGCGTCACATGCCCCGTCAGATGCAGCATCGTGCCGGCCGCCTCCGTCGAAGGCTTGAGGAAATCCACGGTGTCGGCGGAAAAAAGCAGGTCGCCGGTCGTGGGCGCTGGCAGGGAGAGCGGCGCCATGGACGCGGCCGCCGTGCTCTGCGCCGAGCTCTCCGAAAGAAGGAAGAAGAATAAAAACGCAGTCCCGCAGGTCCGCGCAAAGAACGCTCTGCGCCCGCGGGCCGCGGACTTCAACGGCGCTTCTCCAAAGCCAAGAGGCCGGCGCCCAAGGCCCCGAGATTCTCGGTCGTCCCCACCTGCACGCGCACATGCGAGAACGGGACGCGGAAAGGATTGCGGCGCAGCTCCTTCTTCAGGGCCGGCAGGAAGAATCGCCCGGCGCGGGAGACCCCGCCGACGAGGACGACCGCATCCGGATTGAAGCAGAGCACGAGGTTCGCGATCCCTTGGCCCAAGGCCGCTCCCATGTCCCGCCAGATCCCGAGCGCCAACGGATCGCCCTTCCTCGCGGCCCGGCAGATATGGATAGGATCGAGCTCCGCTCCCGCGTCCCGAAGGATGCTGCGCGAGCGCCGCAGAGCCAGGAGCCGCCTGGCCTCGCGGATAAGGCCCTTGCGTCCCGCATAGGCTTCCAGACAGCCCCGCAATCCGCAGCTGCAGAGCGCTCCGCCGGGCCGGATGCACATATGCCCGAACTCGCCGGCGGTGCCCGTGGCCCCGGGATAGAGCCTGCCCCCCAGCACCATGCCTCCGCCCACGCCCGTGCCCAAGGTCACGGCCAGCATGTTGGAGGCTTTGCGCTTGAGTTCCACGACATACGCGCCCCAAGCGGCCATGTTCGCGTCGTTCTCGATGACGCAGGGCCGGGACAAGGCTCGGGAGAATGCGTCCCTCAGCGGAAACCCCTCGAAATGCGGCAGATTGGGAGCGAAGCGCAGTCGCCCGCGCGCCCAATCCAGGTCGCCGGCCGCGCCGATGCCCAGAGCATGCGCCCGCGCGCCCAGAGTCCGTTCGAGGCCGCCGACGGCGTCGGCCACGCGGCGCACGAAAGGACGCGGCCCCCGGTCCTCGAAGGTGGGGACCTGCATGAAGGAAAGGACCCGGCCCTGAGGAGAGACCGCGATGATCTTCGCGAAAGTGCCGCCGATATCCACGCCCACGCCGAAGATCCTGGAAGTCATGACTTCCTCCCGCGCAGCGACTTCAAAACCCCTCCGACGAGATAGAACGAGCCGCAGACCACGCCGATGCGCGCGCCCTTCTTCAGCCAGAGCCGCAAGGCCTCTTGCGCCGAACGCGCGGAGCCGAGCACGCGTCCGCCCCCGCCGACGAGCTCCGCGGCCGCGGCCTCGGGCTCCAAGGCTCGCGGGGAATCCGGCCGCGCCAGTATGGTCTCCTTCGCGCTCGGAGCCAGGCGCCTGAGCATCACCGAATGATCTTTGTCGGAGAGCATCCCCACGATGAACGTGGCCCTTTTAAGGGAATAGGGCGACGCGTTCCAGGTCTGCAGGAACGCCTCCATGGCCGGAGGATTGTGCGCGCCGTCCAAGACCAGCAGCCGTCCGCGGTGCTCGGGCAGGAAAGCGCCGACATCGAGGATCTGGAACCTTCCGGGCCAGCGGATCGACGCGAAGGCGCGTCCCAGCGCCTCGGACGGAAGGTCCAAGCCCCGCGCCCTGAGGATATCCGCGGCTTCGAGCGCCAAGGACGCGTTCGCCGCGGCCTTGGCCCCGGGCAAGGCGAGCGTCCAGCTCCGCCGCCGGGCATCAGACAAGACCTGAGAGCCCGTGCTCCAATCCGTCGAGACAGGGGACAAGCGCGCGCGGGCGATCCGAAAGGGGCAGCCCTGGACGCGGGCATGTTCGCGCAGGACGCGCATAGAACCGGGAGCGGCCTCCCCGCAGAGCACGGGCACGCCGGGCTTGAAGATCCCGGCCTTCTCCCGGGCGATCTCCTCCAAGGTGTTGCCGAGCTGGGGGATATGGTCGAATCCGATGGAACTCACCACGCAGAGAACGGGATCCTCCAGGATGTTGGTGGCGTCGAGCCGTCCGCCCAGGCCCGTCTCGATGACCGCGGCCTCGACGCCGGCCCGGCGGAAATGAAGGAACGCCGCGGCCGTGAGGATCTCGAAGAAGCCGAGCGGCTCATGCTCCTCCTTGCGCACGGCCCGCAGGGCGGCCGCGAAAGCGGCCTTGGAAACGGGCTCGCCGCCCACCTGGATGCGCTCTCGCATGTCCATGAGATGCGGCGAGATGTAGAGCCCGGTCGGATATCCGCTCTCCCGCAGGGCCGCCGAGAGCAGCGCGCAAAAAGTGCCCTTCCCATTGGTCCCGGCCACGTGCACGCAGCGCATGCTCTTCTGGGGATCGCCCAGCCGGGAACAGAGCGCGCGCATGCCCTTGAGATCGCGCTTCCAGGCCGTTCGCTGGCGGCGCTCGAGCCAGGAGAAGACCGCCGAGTCGCCGGAGGCCATCACCACTCCACGCGGCGCATGCGCGCGCCGAGCTTCCTCAAGCAAAGCTCCATGCGCTCGTAGCCGCGGTCGATGTGATAGACGCGCTGGATCACGCTCCGGCCGCGCGCGGCGAGCGCCGCGACCACGAGCGCCGCTCCCGCGCGAAGGTCGGAGGCCATGACCGGAGCGCCCAAAAGCTCGGGCACGCCCGTGATGCGCGCGCGCCGGCCCTCGACCGCGATGTCCGCGCCCATGCGCAAGAGCTCGGCGGCGTGAAGGAATCGGCGCTCGAAGACGGCCTCATCGACTGCGCACGCGCCCTTGGCAAGGGCCATGAGCGCCATCCACGGGGCCTGAAGATCGGTGGGAAATCCCGGATGAGGGCGCGTCCGGATGGAAACGGGCCGAAGACGCTTGGGCGCATCCATGCGCAGCCCCCCCGGGACCTCGCGCACGCGCGCGCCGGCCTTCCTCAGCCCTGCGATCAAAGCTCCAAGATCCTTGGAAGACGCCCCCCGAAGCACGACGCTGCCGCCGGCGGCCGCGCAGGCGAGCAGATAGGTCCCGGCCTCTATGCGGTCGGGCATGATGCGGTGGCGCGCACCCTTGAGCTTCGAGCAGCCTCGGATGCTCACGCGCGAAGTCCCCGCGCCCAGCACCCGCGCGCCCATCGAGCAAAGGAACTTCCCAAGATCCGCGATCTCCGGCTCCCGCGCCGCGTTCGAAAGGACCGTCTCGCCCTCAACGGCAGCCGCGGCCATCATCAGGTTCTCGGTCGCGCCTACGCTTGGAAAGCGCAGACGCAGGCGGCGCGGACGCAGAGTTCCCTCCAGGACCACGTCTCCCCCCTCGGCGCGGCTCAAGGCGCCGAGCGCGGAGAAGCCCTTCAAATGGATGTCGATGGGCCGCAGACCGATGGCGCAGCCGCCCGGAAGAGCCGCCCGGGCGCGGCCGAAGCGCGCGAGCAAAGGCCCCAGGACCAGGATGGAGGCGCGCATCTGCTTGACCAGCTCATAGGGAGCGCGATAGGACAAGCGGCCGCCGGATTCCACGCGCACCGTATGCCCGCGCGCCAGGACCTTCTTGCCCAAGGTCTCCAAGAGCCGGCAGGTCGTGCGGATGTCGCGCAGGCGCGGAACTCCCTCCAGCACGCAGGGTTCGTCGGTCAGCAAGGTGGCGATCAGGATGGGCAGGGCCGCGTTCTTGGAGCCGTGGACCGCCAGGCTCCCCCGCAAAGGACGTCCGCCGTCGATGATGAAAGCGTCCATCCCGCTATCCTACCATTCTGCGCGAGAGGACCACCCGGTCATGGCCCTGCCAGTCCTTGAGAACGCGCGAGCGCTCGAAAGGCCCTCGCGCGAGAAGACGGAGCACGGCCTCTCCCTGATCGGAACCGATCTCCAAGGCCAGGAGACCGCCGGGCTTGAGCACGCGCACCGAGGAGACCGCGATGGCGCGCAAGGCGTCGAGTCCATCCTTGCCGCCGTCCAAGGCCAAAAAGGGCTCCTTGAGCACTTCCGGCTCCAGCTTGCGCAGTTGAACAGAAGGGATATAGGGAGGATTGGAGACGAGGACATCCGCCCAAAGCTGGGCCTTCACCTCGGGCCGGAAGAGGTCCTCGCGGAGGAAGCGCACGCGCGCGGAGACGTTGTGCCTTCGAGCGTTGCGTTCGGCCAGGTCGAGGGCCGCCTTGCTGATGTCCGTGGCGTAGAGCACGGCCCGGCTCAAGCGATGGGCCAAGGCCACGCTGATGCAGCCGCTGCCGGTGCCTACCTCCAGGATATGCAGAGCTTCCTGCACGTCCTTGACCTCGCCTAAGACCGCCTCCACGAGCTGTTCCGTCTCGGGCCTGGGAATGAGCACTGAAGGCGTGACATACAGATCGAGTCCCAAGAAAGGCTGCTCGCCCAGGACGTAGGCCAACGGGGTCCTGCGGCTGCGCTCGAGGATGAGATGCCAGAACTGATGCTTCTGCTTCTCGTCGAGGGAACGGGAGCCTTGGGCAAGGACCGCCGGCCGCTTGAGGCCCAGCACGTGCGCCAGGATGAACTCGGCGTTGGCTTCGGGTTCGCCGACTCCCTGGCGCCGCAGGTGCTCGATCCCCCGGCGCAGCCATGCGTCGACGGTGACAAGCGCCTGCAGCATCAGCGGCCCCTCAAAAGACGCTCCTGCTCTTCCTTGCGCAGAGCCTCCAGGATGGGCGTGATGCCGCCCTCCATGATCACGGGCAGGTTGTGCCAGGACTGCTCGATGCGGTGGTCCGTGACGCGGTTCTGCGGGAAATTGAAGGTGCGGATCTTCTCGGAGCGGTCGCCGCTGCCCACCTGCCGCTTGCGGTCCGCGGCCTGGGCGCTCTCGGACTGGTCCTTGGCCATGCGCGCGAGCTTGGCGCAGAGGATGGACATGGCGCGCAGGCGGTTCTGCCCCTGGGAACGCTCCTCCTGGCAGGCTACCACCAGCCCGCTGGGCATGTGCGTGATGCGCACCGCGGTCTCCACCTTGTTGACGTTCTGCCCGCCCGCGCCGCCGGCGCGGAAGGTGTCGATCTTGAGGTCCTTGGTCTCGACGGAGACCTCTTTCTCCTCGGTCTCGGGAAGAACCGCCACGGTCACGGTGGAGGTATGGATGCGTCCGGAGCCCTCGGTCACGGGCACGCGCTGGACCCGGTGCACGCCGCCCTCATACTTGAGCCAGGAATAGACCGATTTCCCATGGATATGCAGGACGCCCTGCTTGGCGCCCTTGAGCCCGGTCTTGGAATACTCCACGACCCCGACCTTCCAGCCGCGGTCTTCGGCGAAGCGGGTGTACATGCGCAAAAGCTCGGCCGCGAAGAGCGCGGACTCCTCGCCGCCGGCGCCCGCGCGGACCTCGAGATAGACGTCCTTGTCCGCGTCCGGGTCCTTGGGCAGGAGCTCCAGGCGCAGGCGCGCGCGCAGTTCCTTGGCGCGAGAGGAAAGCTCCTCCTTCTCCACTCGCGCGAGCTCATGGAACTCCTCGTCCGGGCCGGCGAGCAAGGCCTCGGCCTCGGCCAAGTCGCGCTGGACTTTGCGCAGTTCGCGCACGCCGAACATGAGCGGGGCGAGCTCCGAATGCCGCTTCATGAGCGCGGTCATCCGATCGACGGACGGCCGGGAAGATCCGCTCATCTCGGCTTCCAACGACTCGTACTCTTTCTCGATCTCGGAGAATTCCATGTTCAGGCTCGAAAGAACGGCTCTTCCCTACAAAAAGCCGCCCGCGCCCCGAAGGGCGCGGGCGATCACGGCCGGGAGCGGCTAGGCGGCTTTCTTGGCGTCCTTGGGAGCGGACGAGAGCTTCTTGGCGCCCTTCTTCTTGTCGTCGGCGATGGGCGCAGTGGACAAGGTCTTGCGGACGATCTTGCGGGACATGACCGCCTCGAGCTTCTTCATCTTGACCTCGGCCTTGGGAGCCCGTTCCACGGTCTTCCCTTCGGTCGCCAGGAAGCGCTTGCGGAAGCGCTCCACGCGGCCGGCCGTGTCCATAAGGCGCTGCTTGCCGGTATAGAACGGATGGCAGCCCGCGCAGACATCGAGCTTGATCTCTTTCTTCGTCGAGCGGGTCATGAAGCTGTTCCCGCACGCGCAGGTGACCTGGGTATTGTAATAGCTGGGGTGGATTCCTGTTTTCATCGTTATTCGTCCTTCTCCGTCGAAGATTTGCTCGGCTTCATTATACATCTTTTCAGGCTCCGCGTCATCCGAAACGGCCGCCGAAAAACGCGGTCCCGGCTCACATGCTCGAGAGTTCCATGGACTTCAGGAAGTCCTTGTTGGACTTCGTGGCCAGGATCTTGTCGTGCAGAAGCTCCATGGCCTCCACTGAGTTGAGCGGGGCCATGATCTTTCGCAGGATCCAGACCTTGTTGAGCTCGTCGTCGCTCAAAAGAAGCTCCTCTTTGCGGGTGCCGGAGCGGTTGATGTCCAGGGCCGGGAACACGCGGCGGTCGGCCAGCTTGCGGTCCAAGACCACCTCGGAGTTGCCCGTGCCCTTGAACTCCTCGAAGATGACCTCGTCCATGCGCGAGCCCGTCTCGATGAGCGAGGTGGCCACGATAGTGAGGCTGCCCCCCTCCTCGATGTTGCGCGCCGCGCCCAGGAAGCGCTTGGGCCTCTGCAGCGAGGTGGCTTCCAACCCGCCGGAGAGCACGCGTCCCGAGGATGGGGCGATGGTGTTGTAGGCGCGGGCCAGGCGCGTGATCGAGTCGAGAAGGATGACCACGTCGCGGCCCATCTCGACTTGGCGGCGCGCCTTCTCGATGACCATCTCGGCGACCTGCACGTGGCGGTCGGCCGGCTCGTCGAAGGTAGAGGCCACGACCTCGCCCTTGACCGAGCGCTGCATGTCCGTGACTTCCTCGGGCCGCTCGTCGATGAGCAGGACGATGAGCACGCACTCGGGATGGTTCGCGGCGATCGCGTTGGCCACCTTCTGCAGGATCATGGTCTTGCCGGCCTTGGGCGGAGAGACGATGAGAGCGCGCTGTCCCTTGCCGATGGGCGAGATGAGGTCCAGAAGCCGGGTCGTCAGCTCGTTCTTCGTGGTCTCCAGGTTGAAGCGCTTGTTCGGATGCAGAGGCGTGAGATTGTCGAATACCGCCCGGTTGTTGAGGTCGTTGGTCGGCACGCCGTTGATGCTGACGACCTGCAGGAGCGCGAAGAACCGCTCTCCGTCCTTGGGACCGCGCACGTAGCCCGCCACGGTGTCGCCCTTGCGCAGGAAGAACTTCTTGATCTGGGAAGGAGAGACGTAGATGTCGTCGGGACCCGGCAGATAGTTGTAGTCCGGCGAGCGCAGGAAACCGAAGCCGTCCGGCAGGATCTCCAGGCAGCCTTCGTCGAAGATGGTGCCGTTTCGCTTGGCCTGTCCTTCCAGGATCTTGACGATGAGCTCCTGCTTGCGCAGGCCGGAGAGTCCTTCGAGCTTCATCTCGCTTCCGAGCTTGAGCAGGTCGGCGATGGTCTTCTTGCTGAGGACCGATACCTCGAGCTTGGCTCCTTCGCCCTGAGGCGCGGGCGCGGCAGGCGGAGTCTTGGCGGTACCGGCGGGTGAGGTTTCCATGAGTGTCTCCTTCATTTATGTTCCGTGTTTTTGTACGTCATTCGCGCCGCGCCTTCCAAGGACTGAAGACAGTCCCGGACGGCGCGCCGCAGCTGCGGCAGGCTTCCATCATTGAAAAGGATCATATCGGCCAAGGCGCGCCGGCGCGGACAGGTCCACTGGCTGCGCAGACGGCGCAGGGCGTCGCGGCGGCTCATCCCCCGGCGCACGGCGCGAGCAAGGCGCACGCCGCGAGGCGCCTCGACGACGATCGCCGCGTCGAAGCCCTCCTGCCAGCCCTTCTCGAAAAGGATCGCGGCATCCACCACGGCGGTCTTGGCGCGGCGCCGGGCCAAGCGGCGGCGCAGCTCGCGCAGGAGGATCGGATGCGAGGCGCGCTCCAGGCGCGCGAGCGTGCGCGCGTGCGAGAACGCGCGCTCGGCCAGGCGCGGGCGGTCCAAGGTCCCATCCGGCCGGAGCACGGCGCGCCCGAGAACGCGAAGGATCGCGCGGTAGACCGGACCTCCGGGCTTGGAAAGCTCATGGTGCAAGGCATCCATCGAAAGGGTCCAGGCGCCTGCCTGCGCGAAGCAGCGCAAAGCCTCGCTCTTGCCCGAGGCCAGTCCGCCCGTGAGCCCGAGGATGCGCCCTTCTCTCTTCATATCACTGGGCCCTGTGCCTGCGCAGGATTTCCAGCTCCTCAGAAGTCAACGAAGACTCCCCTTTTTCCAGGATCTTGTCCAATATCCGGTCCACGACGGCCATCTCCTCTTCATGGCTGAGCGCGGGGACCGGCGCGGCCCCAACGGACTCCGGAGCGCGCGCTCCCCGCTGGTGCGCGGGCTGGTCAGCCGCGCGCACGGCCCGGGCGCGCGCGGGACGAGGCGAAGCGGCCGGCAGAAGCCCTCCCAGCAAGGCCTTGGCCCTGAGCTGAAGTATCCACCACCAGCGAAGGTAAAGATAGCCGACGGCCATCCCGGAAAGATGCGCCAGCCTGGCCACGCCGGGCGTCGAATGCGAGACCCCCGCGGCGAACTCGACGACGCCGAAGAGCACGGCCATATGCCGGGCCTTGATCGGGAAGAACCCGTACAGATAGACCACCGCGTCCGGATAGAGCATGGCGAATGCGACGAGCAGTCCGTAGACGGCGCCCGAGGCGCCGATGACGGGCACGGTCGAATGCGGGGACACCGCCACGCTCACGAGCCCGGCGCCCACGCCGCAGAGCAGATAGTATTTCAAGAACTCCCGCGCTCCCCACTGGGACTCCACCGGAGAGCCGAACATCCAGAGCGCCAGGAGATTGAAGAGCAGATGCATCAGGCTGCCGTGGAGGAACATGTACGTGAACAACTGCCAGACCCAGCGCTGGCCGATCACCTGCGCGGGCACCAAGCCGAAGAGCCGCGTGAACTCGCCGGAGACCAGCCAGCCCAGCACATAGAAGAACAGGTTCGCGCCGAGCAGGGCCTTGAGCACCGGAGGCAGTCCGGGCAGGTCCACGGGCGCGTGCTCGAATCGGCGGCTCACGGCATCCTCTCCATTCCCTTCCAATCCGGCCCCTGCTTGAGATCCACGACCACCGGGATCTCCAGGCGCACGGCCGACTCCATGGCCGAACGCGCCCAGGAAGAGAACTCCTTGAGCGCCGGCTTGGGAAGCTCGAAAAGGAGTTCGTCGTGCACCTGCAGGAGCATGCGGGCCTTCCCCCCCGCATGTTCCCCGATCCCGGAGCTGACGGAGATCATCGCGGCCTTGATGATGTCCGCCGCCGTTCCTTGGATGGGAGAATTGACGACGGCGCGCTCGGCGAAAGCCCGCTCATTGAAATTCCTGGCGTCCAAGCCGTCGGCTCTGCGGATGCGGCCGAAGATCGTGCGCACCACTCCCTCCCGCCGCGCAGCCTCCAGGGTCCGCCGTATCCATTCCTGAACGCCCTTGTATCGGAGGAAATAGCGGTCGATGATCTCTTGGGCCTCGGCCCGCGGGATGTCCAGTTCCTTGGCCAAACCGAAGGAGGTTTGGCCGTAGATGATCCCGAAATTGACGGCCTTGGCGCGTCGCCGGAGCTCGGGGGTGACGGCATCCTCGGCCACGCCGAAGACCTCGGCCGCGGTCCGAAGGTGGACGTCCTGCCCAAGGCGGAAGGCCTCGCGCAAAGCCTCATCCCCGCTCAGATGCGCGAGCACGCGCAGTTCTATCTGCGAGTAGTCGGCCGAAAGAAGGACATTCCCCTTCTCCGCGACGAAAGCCCGCCGGATCTTCTGCCCAAGCGCCGTGCGCACCGGGATGTTCTGGAGGTTCGGGTCCAGGCTCGAGAGCCGTCCCGTGGCCGTGCCGGTCTGGTCGAAATGGGTATGCACGCGCCTCGTTGAAGGGCTGACCCGCGCGAGCAGCCCCTCCACGTACGTGGACTGGAGCTTGGCCGTTTCGCGGTGATCGAGGATCTTGGCCGGGATGGGATGCTGCGCGGCCAGGGCGTGCAGGGTCTCCTCATCGGTGGAGGCCGCGCCGGAACCGGTCTTCTTGACGGGCATGAGCCCCAAGCGTCCGAAGAGCAGTTCCGCGACCTGCTTGGGCGAGTTGAGATTGACCTCGGCGCCCGCGAGCGCGTCCACTTCCCGCTTGAGAGTCTCCAGGACTCCCGCGAACTCCGCGCGCAGCTCGCGCAGGTATTCCACGTCGAGCGCGATCCCCTCCTTCTCCATGGAGACGAGGATGGGGATGAGCGGAAGCTCGAGTTCCTCGTAGACCTTGCGCAGACCCGCGGACTCGAGTTCCGCATCCAAGCGGCGGGACAAGGCAGGCATGAGCACGCTGGAGGCCGCAGAATCTCCTTGGGCGGGAGCGGCGCCGAGATATCGAGTGAAAAGAGCCTCCTCATCGAGGCGCTCGCGGCCCGCCCCAAGGCACCAGGCCGCCACGCGAGCGTCGAAGATCGGCCCCCCCACGGGGAATCCGGCGTCCGAGAGGATGCGCAGGGTCGACTTGGAGTCGTAGGAGCACTTGCGGACAGGACCGGCGAGCAGGCCGGAGAGCGCGGCTCGATGCCGGCCGAACTCCTCCTGCCGGATCAAGCAGCAGCGCCCATCCTCCAAGCCCATGGAGAGCGAGAAGCCTCCGCCGACCAAGTCCTGTTCCTCGGCATGCGCCTGCAAGCCTACGCGCTCGGCCCCGGCCGCGGCCTTCAGGAATTCTCCCGGCAGGACCTCGCGCGTTTGCGGAACTTGAGCCTGCGCCGAAGGCTTCGCGGCCGCAGGAGATGACTCGGGAAAGCCCAGTTCCGCCTTCACCCGATGGAACTCCAGGGAATCCAGCAAAGCCCCGAGTTCCGGAGTCGCCTGCGGCCCGCGGACCCGGCAATCCGAGAGTTCGAGCTTGACCGGCGCATCCGCATCCAAGGCCACCAGCTCCCGGCCCAAGCGGACCTGCGCCGCGTTCTCGCGCAGGGAAGCGGCGAGCTTGGCGGAAAGATCTTTATTCCCGTCCTGCGCGGCCTTCAAAAGGGAATCCAGGTCTCCGAAGAGATTGAGCAGCTTCACCGCGCCCTTGGGCCCGATGCCCGGCGCGCCGGGAATGTTGTCCGCGCTGTCTCCGACGAGCGCCAGATAATCGCCGAGCTTCCCGGGACCCACGCCGAACTTCTCCTGCACGCGCGCATCGTCGTAGGGAGCATCCTTGGTCTCGCGCAGCACGCGCACTCCGGCCTCCACGAGCTGGAGCACGTCCTTATCCCCGCTGATGACCAGGACCTCCAAGTCCTTGCCGCGCGCGCGCGCGCAGAGCGTGGCGATGAGGTCGTCGGCCTCCCAGCCCTGAAGCTCGACGGCCGGGATCCCGAGCGAACGGACCAGCTCGCGGGAGCGCTGGAGCTGGACCTTGAGGTCCGGCTCGGTCGGCGGACGCTGAGCCTTATAGGCGCGGAAGCGCTCATGACGAAAGGTGGGACCCGGAGAATCGAAGCAGACCGCGAAATATTCAGGCGCTTCTTTGCGCAGGATGCCCAGGATCGCTTTCAGGAAGCCGAAGAGAGCCCCCACGGGCTCCCCAGCCGCGGTCTTGAGCGGCGGCAAGGCATGGTAGGCCCGATGCAGGTAGGCATGCCCGTCGAGGATGATCATCCTTTTGCGCTCGTTCATCTCATCATCCGCCGCGGACAGTCCCTTCCTCTAATAGCGCCGAAGCTGCGGCATCGATCTCCTGGATAAGCCCGGGTTCATAGCCGGTCCACACGCGCCGCACGCTCCCGTCCTTGCCGATGAGTATCGCAGTCGGCAATCCGCGCACGCCGTAGGACCGGGAGACCGCTCCGTCGACATCCAAGACGGAGGGATAGCGCACTCCCGCGGCCCGGAGGAACTCCGCCGCGAGTCCCTCGGAGGACTCCAGCCCTACCCCGAGCACTTCCAGCCCCTGGCTGCGCCGGCGCTCCAGGAGTCCCTGCAGCTCCGGCATGGCCTCGAGGCAGGGGCCGCAATAAGATGCCCAGAAGTCGAGGAGAACGACCTTTCCCCGAAGGTCCTGCATGCGCGCGCGGCCCCCTCCGACCGTCGGGAGATCGAAGGCAGGCGCGGCTTTGCGCCCGGCCGATTTTCCGTCCGAGGACTTTCCGCAGCCGATGAACGCGGCCGACAGGAGAAGCCCGAGGCAGACTAATCTCGATCTACGCAACTTGGTCCAATACTCGTTTGATGTCGGCCTTCGATTGCGCGCCGACCATCTGCTCGACGACCTTCCCGCCCTTGAAGAGCATGAGCGTGGGAATGGCCGAGATATTGAAGCGTCCCGCGACATCGGGATGATCGTCGGTGTTCACCTTGCCCACCCGGACCTTTCCCGCGTACTCCTTCGCCAGTTCATCGATGAGCGGAGACAGCATCCGGCAGGGGCCGCACCAGGGAGCCCAGAAATCCACCAGCACGGGCTGCGGGCTCTTCAGGACTTCCTGCTCGAAGTTGGCGTCGGTGAGTTGGAGCTCGGACATAATACGGATCCTCCTTGGGATGGGTACTCGGATTATTGGACGATGTTCAGCTGTTTTTGGGTAGGGCTCGGCGTATTGCGGCAGTCTGCGACCAACGACTCAACGACGCGGCGACGGAAATTGATGATAGCAGGGCTCAGGCATTCCTGTCAAGGAGATGCTGTATCTCCTGATGAAGGCTCTCCGGATTTATGGGCTTGGCGATGTAGCCGTCGGCTCCCGCGAGCAGGCCCTCGGCGCGATCGGAAGGGTCCGTATACTTCGCGGAAAGGAGCAGCACCGGGATCTTTCGCCATTTCAGGGAGCGCTTGAGCATGCGGCAGAACTCGAAGCCGTGCATGTCCTGGAGCTGGACGTCGAGAAGGATGAGCGCGGGGAGCTGCCCGCCCTTCAGGCGAAGAAGCGCCTCGGCGCAGGAGGAGACCCCATGGACTTCCGTGCCCTTCAAGGACATCGCATCGGAAAGCGTTTCCAAATAGTGCCGGTCGTCGTCGACCAGAAGGACCTTCGTGCAAGTGGCTGTTGCCATGGTTTTAGTGTAACGTTTTATCCATTATGCGCGCATTGACCTAGGTCAATGCCGCCCGATTCAAATTCCCGCCTGAGCGACATTCCGGTATCTATTCATCGCGGACTTCCGCATGACCCAGAGCGCGGGCTTGAGCAGAAAGCCCGGCAGCACCGGCTGCATCGTCTTGCAGAGTTCCTCATAAGCGGCATAGACCGCGTTGAAGCCCTGCCCGATCTCGTCGACTCCCTGCCCCTGCGGATGAACCAGGGTCTTGAAGACCGCGTTGACCACCGCGTCGAGCTTCTCGCCCACGGAGGTCACGCCGAAAAGCTGGGCCAGCATCAAGATCGTCCCGGCCACCTTGGGCTCGGACATGGAACTGCCGGAAAGGGACTTGAGCGGTCCCATGACCGAGTCCACGCGGCCGGGAACCTTATCCGTGGGCCACGCGCCTTCCGTGTTGTAGCCTTCCTCGCCGATGTCCGGACGCTGCGGCCAGCCGTTGTAGCGAGGATCGCTCGACGTTCTGGGACTGCCCTTTCCTCGCGAGGAGAAGTAGGCGGTCTTGCGGTCGCGGTCCGTGGCGGCCACGGCGATGACCCTCGGAGCGCCGGTCTTCGCATCCTTATAAGAAACGATCGCAGGAGAGCCGATGGTGTCGGGACGCGGCCCGCCGTTGCCCGCGGAGAAGACCATCACCCTCCCTTCCTCGGCCAGCTTGCGGACCATCAAGGACTCCGGACTCTCCGGATCGCCGATAGAAGACCCCCAGGCGTCCGAGAAAATGATGTTGCCGTCATTGGCCGCGAGGGAAAGAACCTTGAGGATATCGTCGGTGGTCGCCTCCCCGGCGACGAAAGCCTTGTAGTGGCGGACCTCCTTGGCCCACGGCGCATACGCCCGGACCATGGAGGTCACCCAGGTGCCGTGCCCGTTGTCGTCGGTGTTCTCCCGAAGGATCTCGGGATGCCAACTGTCGGATCGTCCGCCCGCGGCGTCCACGTTCTGGACGCCGCGCAGCATCGGATGAGCGGTGTCTGCGCCCGTATCGATGACCGCGATCTTCGGCTGGGGCGCCGAGAAGAGCCCGAACTTGTTGAGAATGGAGAGCGCGGCCCGGCCAAAGAATCCCATTTCAACGGCCGGAGCGCCCCATTTTTGAAAGACCTCCTGATGCAGGCGCGCCATATCCGAAAGCTCCAGCGTCTCCAGGATGGTCACGGGCTCGCGGGAAGGAAGCCCTGCCTCGGGAGCCGTCGGCTCCGCTATCGGCTCGGGGATCCGGATCTTCCGATTCTCATAGACCTTGAAGCCCCGGCCCTCCAGGTCGGCGCGCAAGCTGTCGGCCCGGTCCGCGGAAACGCGAAGCGTAGCCGAGTTGATGCGGCTGTAGGTCGCCACCGGCGTCACGCCGTAGCGGTCCAAAAAGAAGGAGCCCAGGCCCGCAGCCTCCAGTTCCATTCGCATGGTATTCTGGACCGCGAGATAAGCGTTCACATAGCCCTGGACCTGCTGCCAGGAGGCGCGCACAAAGCTCAGGTGAAGGTCCTGGTTCAAGGGCTGCGCCGCGCCGTCGAAGCGCACGATGAGGTCCACGGACGCCGGCATATCCTCCGTGGGCATGCCGAGTTCCGGATCATCGTCGGCAGCCTGCGGCTTCGGACCCAACCCGGCGCGCAGAGCCGCCGCGGACGATGCGTCCGGCTGGACAGCGCCCAGCGACTGCACGATCGGCCTGCCCAAGAAGAAATCCGCGGCATGGCTCACGACCGGGAAGAACCAGGCGCTGAAATTGAGCAGCACGGCCATGAAAAGCATGGAATGCACGGCCTTTGCCGCGGGACTCAGGCCTCGGACTGGATCCCCGAACAAGGCGGCCGCCGCGCGCGCCCCGAAGAGCTTGGAGATCAGGCCGCGCGCCGCATGCGCCCCATCCAGGGCCGCGGACCCGAAGAAGTAGAGCGGCATGAGATTGAACAGCCCGAGGAAGACATTGACGAAGGCCGTGGTGACGAGGAAGTTCATCAGCCCGACCGGCATCGCGAACAAGGATGCGGCCTGGAACACGAGCCCGGCCGCGGCCGCGATCAGGATATTGGCGAGCGGCCCGGCCAAGGCCGTCTTGGCCATGCCTGCCACGGGATCGCGGAAGTTATCGGGGCGAGCGCTGACCGGCCGCGCCGCGCCGATGAAGAGAGGAACGCCCGTCATCAACCACGAGACGAGCATCATTCCCACGGGGACGAGCACGGTCATGATGGGATCGATATGCGTCAACATCCCTTTGAGGCTCCAAGACATGCGCCCCTCGCTGCGGGGAGTGGGGTCGCCCAGACGGTCCGCGACCCAGGCATGCGCCATCTCATGCAGGATGAGCGACGGAAGCAGTATCCCGAAATAGGAGGCCAAGCCGCCCAGGAGCGTCGTGGGAAAGATGCTCGCCGCCGATACCGCGGCCAAGACCGGCACGGCCAGCCCGAAGAACTTCAGGGGCAGAGTCCGCGAGCCGCGCGCAGCGCGCAGCTCGCCGACCCCGCCCCCGACGCGGGAGAGGCGCAGGCTTTCGACGCCCGAGCGGAAAAGGACTCCGCCGGAGCCGTCGGGCCCGTCGTCGTAAGGACTCCGTGAAGGAAACTCCGGTCCGACTCCGTCGGGACTTCCGCCGGAATCTCTGTCCGGGAACTCGGAGGGGACTTCATCCGGGCCGACCGAATCATCCGGCTGCTGCTTGGAGGACTGCTTCAGCGAGCTTTTCGCGGACTTGAACTCCGTGGAGAAAGGTCCGTTGCCGCCACCGCGGTCGTTGTCCGAGCCGTCCCAGCCGGAATCCGGCCCGCCCTCGCCGCCGCGACGCCTCTGATTGCCGAGCTCATCGAGGCCGCCGCTGCCGTCCGGGGAATCGTCCCTGTCCGCGCCGCTCTCATCGGGCATGCTGCCGGAGTCCGTGAAAAAAGCCTTCAGCTGCAGGAAGCTCTTGGACCCGCGCAGGATGGACCTGAAAAGGCCGCTGTTGCCGCTGCGGTCGTTGTCCGAGCCGTCCGAGCTGGAATCCGGCCCGTCGCTGCCGCGGCGCGGGGTATTGCCGAGTCCATCGAGCCCGTCCGTAGAATCCGGACCGCTGTCCCGGTCGGGAGTCTCGGAAGGCATCTTCGAATCCTTATAAGAACCCGTCAGCTTCAAGCTCTTGAGGACCGAACTCCCGCTGTTTTGAATCTGAGGAAACAGCACCTGGACTCCCAGGCCGGAAGGCGCAGGCAGGATGCTCGGCAGGGGAATCTGCAGCCCCTCGACTAGCGCGAACACTCCCGCCTTGGACGCCTGCACCGCGCCGACCCCGGCTAGAGAGGCGCTCACGCCCGGGACCACGACCGCGTTCTGCGCCACGGTCTGGGCAAATGCCGAATACGCGCCCAGTCCCGGAGAGAACAGGATGAGCAGCATGGAAACGACGCACGCCAGCGTCCGTTCAATACGTCTATTCATGGTTTCACTCCAGAGAAACTTTCTCATCGTCAATAACGGTCTTCATTAAAGGAAAGCCCTGAGCAAAACCTCGCAGGCCTCTAGCCCCAGCCCATAAACGGCAATGGACCCATCCCCTCCTAGGCCAATAGTGCTGCGATGAATTAACTCAACCTCGCCCATTTTCCTGGCGGATGGAGCAGGGAGAAGTCCCTCCCTTCCCCCGCGCCCCTAGGAACCAGTTCCCAGGGGCGCCGGGGGAAGGGAGGGTGTTTCCCCTCTGCTCCACCTGCCGTGGAAAATTGGTGAGGTCGAGTCCTATTGACGAGAAAGGACCCTTCGGGTATGCTCTCTGCCATGGCCATCCTCCACATTCTCATCTCGATTTTCCTCGCGCAAAGCGCTTTCTCCGCGCCTGTAGGACCCGCAGGGACCGCACCCGCGGAACTCTCCAAAGACCCGGTGCTCGCGGTTCTTGAGACCGAGCTGGGCCGAACCGTCAAAGGCCTCAAGAACGCGGAGAAGGTCCCCCTTTACTATCTCGGCTACGAACTGCGCGATGAGCGGACGCACGATATCACCGCGTCTTTGGGCGCGCTCAACGCGGAGAATGAGCAGCATTACCGCAGCCTCGACGTGGACCTCCGCGTAGGCGACCGGCGCTTCGACAACACGCACCAGATCAAAGGACATGAGTCGTGGTCCGAAGGGAACGGACAACGGCACTTCACGGAGGTCTCCTCCGAGGATGACCCCGACGCCCTGCGCGCGGACATCTGGCTGCGGACCGAAGACGTCTACCGGGAAGCCGTGGACCGCTACACCAAGGTTTCGGCCAACAAGGCCGTGACCGCGGAGGAAGAGGATAAATCGGATGATTTCTCCGAAGAAGCTCCGACCTCCGCCGTGCATGCGGTCCAGATGCCGTCCCTGGACGCCGCTCTCTGGAAAGAGCGGCTCAAGCGCCTCTCAGCCGAGCTCAAGCGCTATCCCTTCATCCTGGACTCCGACATCTACGTCGGAGCGCGCGCGGAGAACCGCTACTACGCAAGCTCCGAAGGGACGCGGGTCGTCGACGGGAACGTCTACGTCCGGCTGGCCTACAGCCTCACGGGCCGGACCTCCGACGGCATGGATCTCTACCGCTTCAAGGCCTACGACGCCCAGGACCCCTCGGGGCTTCCGCCGGAGGAGAGAGTCCTCGAAGACATGCGGCGCTCCGTTTCCGAACTGGAATCCCTGCTCAAAGCGCCGATCACCGAGCCCTACACCGGGCCCGCCATCCTGCGCGCCCGCGCCGCGGGAGTCTACTTCCATGAGATCATGGGCCACCGTCTGGAAGGCCACCGCCAGAAGATGGAGAAAGAAGGACAGACCTTCGCCAAGATGCTCGGCCAGCCCGTGACCGCGCCCTTCATCAGCGTCTACGACGACCCGACCTTGGAGCGCCTGCACGGCACGGACCTGCGGGGCCACTATCTCTACGACGACGAAGGAATGCCCGCGCGCCGGGTCTCCCTCATCGAAGACGGCAGCCTTCGCTCCTTCCTCATGTCCCGCCTGCCCATCCGCGCCTTCCAAAAAAGCAACGGCCACGGCCGCAGGGACGCGGGATACGACGTGGTCCCGCGCATGGCCAATCTGGTCGTGGAAGCCAAGGAGCGCATGCCCTATGCCCGCCTGCGCGAGCGCCTCATCTCGGAAGTCAAAAAACAAGGCAAGCCCTACGGCATGATCTTCGAGGACATCACGGGCGGAAACACGGGCACGGGCCGCAGCGGCCCGCAATCCTTCAAGGTCATCCCCCTGCTCGTCTACCGCGTTTACACGGACGGGCGGCCCGATGAAGTCGTGCGCGGCGTAGACATCGTGGGAACGCCCCTGACCTCCTTCTCCAGGATCATCGCCGCAGCCGATGACGACGGGATATTCAACGGCACCTGCGGAGCGGAGTCCGGAGGAGTCCCCGTGTCCGCGGTCTCTCCCAGCATCCTCTTCGGCGAGATCGAGGTCGAGAAGAAGGAGAAGTCCTCGGAGAAACCCCCCATCCTGCCGCCGCCCTTCCACGACCGGAGGCAGCCATGACCCCCTCCTTGCGGACGCCGGCCCTGCTCCTGCTCATCCTTCTGAGTCCTTCGGCGCGCTCGGCGGAGCCCGTCGACCGGGTCTTCGACGCCATGCAGGACGAGTTGAACCGCACGACCAGCCGGCTGGAGATGGACAAGATGGGCAAGCCGTACTTCGTCGCGGTCACGGTCCAGGATGACGACCGCATCGAGATCGAAGGGAGCTTCGGCGCGCTCAAGAATCCCAACGAGCAGCGTTCACGCAGCGCCCGCGTCCTCCTGCGCGTGGGAAACAGGACCTTCGACAACGCGCATTACGTGGGCAGGGACTACTGGCGCTACCAGCCCTTCACGAATTCCGCGCCCGTGGAAGACGACTACGACGCCCTGCGCGCGGCGCTCTGGACCACGGCCGACCAGGCCTACAAGCAGGCCCTTGAGAAGCTCTCTCAGAAGACCGCCTACCAGCACGGCCGCAACATCACGGACGCATTGCCGGACCTGACCAAGGACGAGGTCTTCGCGTCCTCGCAAGCCCCGACGGCGCAAGGCCTCGACCGCGCGCTCTGGGAGGAGCGAGTGCGCAAGCTGTCGGCCGTGTTCCGCCTTTACCCCGCGATCCAGCGCTCCTCGGTGCAGCTGTCCTACGTCCGTCGCGCCATCCGGCTCTTGGACAGCGAAGGCCGAAGGATCCTCCGCCCGGCGGACTTCATCGAAATGAACTTCAACGCCTCGGGACAGGCGGCGGACGGCATCCCGGTCCAGGACCGCCGCCTTATCCTGCGCCGCAAGGCCTCGGAGATGCCGGACTTCTCGTCGCTGGAGGGCGAGGCGCGGGCCCTGGCCGGGGACGTGACGGCTTTGTGCTCGGCCCGGCAAGCCGAGGCCTATCTCGGTCCCGTGCTGTTGGAAGGGCAGGCCTCCGGAGAATTCCTCAACCAGCTCTTCGCGCGCAGCATCTCCTTCCCGCGCGAGCTCTGGATCGAGAACGAGGAATCCAAGGAGTTCTTCTCGCACGGGGAATTTTCCTCGCGTCTGGGGCTGAGGGTCATCTCCCCCCTCTTCGACGTATACGACGATCCCGGCGCCCGAGAGTCCGCGGGCGCCCCGCTGGCCGGCAGCTACGACTTCGACGCGGAAGGCATGCCCGGCCGAAAGGTCCTGCTCGCGCAGAAGGGTATCCTCAAGGACCTTCTCATGAGCCGCTCGCCGATCAAGGACCGCAATGCCTCCAATGGGCACGGCCGCGGCACTCTCTGGGAGTTCCCGGAGGCCCAGATCTCCAATCTCTTCTTCGAGCCCTCCGAAACCATGAGCGAGGCGGAGCTCAAGCAGGAACTGCGCAAACGCGCCTCGGAATTCGGGCTTTCCCACGGGCTGATCATCCGCCGCATCTCCGAGGCCGCTCCGGAAAAAGAAGGCGCCCTGGCCGCGCCCATCCTCGTCTACCGCGTGGACGTCAAGACGGGCAAGGAAGAGCTCGTGCGCAACGCGGAATTCTCGGGAGCCTCCCTGCGCAGCCTGCGCGACATCGCGGCCGCCTCGGACCGGCGCCGGGTCCATGACTGCTGGCGCGTCGGGATCTACCGCTACAATCACGGACGCGTGCCCGCGAGCATCATCGCGCCCTCGGTTCTGATCTCGGAGATGGAGCTCAAGAAGTCCGAGCAGAAGCCTCAGAAGCCCCCGGTGCTCAAGCATCCCTACTTCGACAAGCAGCCTTAGCCGGAAAAATCCAGGCATGGACAGACTTGAGGCCGACTATCGGGTAGGGCGGGCAGTCGCCTGCCCGCCCCCCCACAGAACGCCGCGTGCGGATTTCCCGCACGACGCTCTTCAGGCGAAGGCCTTGCGGGCCAGACGCCACGGGTCCGGATGCAC
>Ga0172379_10003525_pt1 | contig 24736 bp, 21 predicted proteins | sample GrowelOW334metaG_FD_119756 | JGI IMG/M metagenome (GOLD analysis project Ga0172379, IMG submission 119756) | Groundwater microbial communities from an aquifer near a municipal landfill in Southern Ontario, Canada - Groundwater well OW334 metaG | ecosystem: Environmental > Aquatic > Deep...
TACCAATATACGAATAATACAAATGATACTAATGGAAACAAATAAAAAAACAATCACCAATAAAGTTATACACCCAGAATTGTCTTATACAATAACAGGGGTGCTTTTCTCTACTCATAATGAATTAGGTGAATACGCGAGAGAAAAACAATATGGTGACGTTATTGAGAGAAAATTAAAAGAAATAAAAATTCCGTACAAAAGAGAAATTGCTATTTCTGATAGTGGGAATATTTTGGATTTTATTATAGACAACAAGATAGCATTAGAGCTTAAATCTGCTAGAATCCTTACTAAGGACAATTATCGCCAAATTCAAAATTACTTACAACAAACCGGACTTAAACTTGGCATATTGGTCAATTTTAGAAGTAAATATTTAAAACCTGTCCGCATTATTCGCATAGATTCGTTTCATTCGTAATCATTAGTATATTTGTATGTTAAACTCACCCATAATACAAGTTAAAGGAATAGGAAAAAAATACAACATCACTCATCAGCAAGGTGGTTATATTACCTTGCGAGATATTATAGCAAATGCAATTAAAAGTCCTTTGTCTTTTCTTAAGAAAAAAACAAAAAATATTTTAGGACTAGAAACAAAAGAAATATTCTGGGCACTAAAAGATATAAATTTTGAAGTTCAAAAAGGGGAAGTTATTGGAATTATAGGTCGCAACGGTGCAGGTAAATCCACTCTGCTAAAAATCCTTTCACAAATCACTCCTCCAACAACAGGAGAAATACGGATAAATGGCACAGTAGGAAGCCTACTTGAAGTCGGCACTGGTTTTCACCCAGAGCTCACAGGCAGAGAAAACATTTTCTTGAATGGAGCAATCCTTGGAATAAAAAAGAAGGACATAGTAAAAAAGTTTGATGAAATTGTAAAATTCGCAGACATAGAAAAGTTCCTCGACACTCCGGTCAAATACTACTCAAGTGGTATGTATGTCCGTCTTGCCTTCTCCGTCGCCGCACATATGGACACAGATATCTTGATTATCGACGAAGTTCTCGCTGTTGGAGATGCAGAATTTCAGAAAAAGTGTTTAGGGAAAATGGAAGAAATTACACAAAGCCAAGGGAGAACGATTTTATTTGTGAGTCATAACCTAGATACAGTTAGACGATTATGTAAAAAAACAATACTTCTTGAAAAAGGCCAAATAAAAAATATTGGTGAAACTAATACTGTTATGGATTATTACCTAGGAACATCTCAACTCGAGAAAAAAATTATTACCCCTAATTTAAGATCCGATATTTTTCAAGTTAAAAAAATTGAATTTAAAAATGAATCCAATACTCCTTGGCTTTTAAATTATAAGGAAAATCTAAAAATAGAAGTAGTAATTTCATCAAAAAAAGATACAGAAAATTTTCAACTGGGGATTGGAATAAATGGAATTAACGGAGAAAGAATATGTACAATGCATGGAAATCCTATCTTTTTAAAAAAAGAAGATACAATTTTTAATATTGAAATAAAAAATATATTCAACCCAGGAAGCTATTCCCTTTCTATTGGTGCATTGGATTTATTTTATCTTCCAGAAATCACAATGATTGAAATCATAAAAAATGGAAAAACAGAAGATTACAAACAATTTAATTCTGGAATCGTAAACACAGATGCAATATTTGACATAAAATGCAATGAATAAAGATAATAAATACATAATAATAACTTCAATATTCGCGCCAACAGAAGCCGTTAAAAAGTTTTCACTAAAAAAAGATTGGAAATTAATTGTGGTTGGAGATGAAAAAACACCACAAAAATGGGAACAAAAAAATGTTCAATTTTTTTCCGTGCAAGATCAAAAAAAACTAGATTTTAAAATAATTAAATTACTACCATCGAATCATTACTCAAGAAAAATGATAGGATATCTTCATTCGATAAAAAATGGTGCTGAAATAATTGCAGATACAGACGATGATAATTTACCTCTAAACAATTGGGGTGAGTTAGATTTTAAAAATAAATATACTGTAGCATCAAATGTTCCATATCTTAATATATATAATTTATATTTAAAAACCGAAAATGTTTGGCCTAGAGGATATCCACTTTCAATGCTTTCAAAAAATAAAAAACCAATATTAAAAGTAAAAAATGTTAATATTGGAATTTGGCAATTTCTTGTGAACAAAGACCCCGATGTTGATGCAATATATAGACTTACTAACAACAAACCTACTTATTTCAAAAAAGTAGCTAAGCCTACAGTTTTAGATAAAGGATGTTTATGTCCTATTAATTCTCAGAATACTTTTTTTACAAAGGAAACATTCCCCTTACTATACCTCCCTGCTTATGTAAATTTTAGAGTTACAGACATACTTAGAGGTTACATAGCCCAAATAATTTTATGGGAGACCAATTTAAAGATTGGATTCGGGACAGCTTCTGCTATACAAGAGAGAAATCCACATGATTATTTGAAAGATTTTGAATCAGAGATACCACTATATACACATTCTGAAAAAATAATAGATGTCATTAAAAATTCAGTACAAAAAAACGTATCCATTTCTGACAATTTAGTGAATTGTTATAATGGTCTTTATTTAGCAAATTTTGTTCAAAAAAACGAGTTGGATCTTCTTTCTGCATGGATTAAAGATCTAGAAAATATAAAATGAAAAAAATAATTATTTGTACAACCTTCAGAGAGTTCAATGGAAACGAAAACGCTCAAATGCAAAATCTTTTTTTAGAGAGTTTAAAATCACAGACCTATAAAAATTTTGAGTTAATTGTAACTATTTTTAATGAAAAAAATGTTGAAAAAGAACTTTTAGATAGTAAACTACCCTTTCAAACTCACACCAACCCAACATCAGAATATAGATTTTCCTTGAGCGAAGTTCTTTTAAATGGTTTAAAATCTGTCACTGAAAACGATATAATAGTATGGACAACAAGCGATATTATTTTCAATAAAGACTTTCTAGAGATAACAGAAAAAGAAGTAAGGGAAAGAACCTGTGCAATTTCCTATCCACTAAAGATCTATAATGATTTTGAATGTTATAAAAATAATAATAGTAAAACCTTTTATTCAGGAATAGATGTAGTAGTTTTTAATGCTGATATTTTCTTGAAAAACAAAAAATCTATGGATGATCTAATTCGTTATAAATTTATAAATTGGGGTATGTTTGAATTTTTCCTAATTGGGATAGGTACACTTTATGCCAAAAAATTATTTATAATCGCTCCAAATAGTATCAAAAAAATTGAAAATAATCGTAAGGCTAACAATGAAAATGAAGATTATTTTCAAATGTCCAATGATTACAACCGAAAAAGCTTCGAATCTTTCACAAAATCATACAGCCTAGATAACAAATTTTATGAATGGATACTTAAATTTAAAATAAAAACTTATAATCCAATAACAAAAATTGAACTTTATTTAAACCTACATAAGCCAGTGAGAAAAATTATTAGAAAAATAAAGAAATTGTATAGTAATTTATAATAAATAAAAACTTAAATGATCCTTTACTACGATATTTACATTGACGATACCCCACTTACCCCCTCAAATGTAATTGCAAATCAAAAGATTCGCTCATCTTGTTTGCAATACCAAATGCCCAGAAAATTAGACATAGCAAAGTACACACTAGCAAGTTATTCTGTTGTTAAATGGAGTAATGTGATTATAAAATTTAATACCAAAAACGAGCAGGATGCTATATCTTTTTTAAATTATGCAAGAGAAATATTTCCACTGGCTGACATTAGTAGACCATGTTCATCGGATGGGTTAAGTTACAAAAAAACAGTTGAGAAAATCTGCGAAATGGAAGATGATTGGATATTTTATGCTCCTAACAATGATCACCCCCTAATAGCAAGTAGCCTAGATCATTTATATAAAACAATTGAAACAGCTAATGACTTTACTAAAAAATATAAATTTATTTCTATTGTATATTCACATATGAGTGAATTTCTTAATGCTCCAATAGTTAATAGTCCATTTTATATTCAATATTCAAATGATTCAAAAATTATCAAAAACGATGAAGCTACAATATGCTTTGTTCGTTTTAATGGAGATAATTCCTCTTGCCAAATTGTCAATAAAAACTTATTAAGATATTGGTTCTGTTCACACAATCTTGATAATGAAAAAATAATCAGAGCAGAGGATGTTCGCAAGTTTTTTATTACCAAAAACCAATTAATGATAGTTCCCAAAAAAGAATTATGTGCGCACTTTGATGGATATTCACACACAATTGATTCTATAAATGAAATATTGCCTAGCCAGATACCACCACTTTTTATACCACATGGGTTTTTTGAAGGAAACATAAAAATTAGATATGGCTATAAAAAATATAAAGAAGGATGGGTTAATATTAATCCAAGTACCAAAAAATTTAGTTTTGATGATGATGAATATGGTACAGATTTAAAAATAAGCATGAATGACTTGCCTTTATTCTGGAATGATAAAATAAGTGAAGTTGATATAAATAAAAACATTAATGAAAAAAAATTCAAAAACGGACGAAATAAATATTACGAAACATTAAACAATCCATGGAATATTACTAATCGATCATTAAATATAAAAACGATTACTTTTTTATATAGATTATACAGAAAAAAGTTTCAATTATTATTAGATAAAGTGAGGTTAACCCTTAATTAAAAAATGTCAAAATTAAAAAATATCACCAATAAAATTTTTAAGCTAATAAGAAACCCAACCACTGAATATAAAAAAATAATTCCATTTATAATGATTTTATTAAGAAAAGTAAAAAGAAACATTAACCCAATTAAACAATATCAAACAAAAAAAGAAAATGCTTTTATAAAAAACGAGTACAATCGATTAGCTAATTCTTATAAAAAATACAAGAAGGTTAAACTACATTTTGGTTGTGGTGCAAGAGTTATAAAGGGATGGATAAATATAGATTTGTCATACACACACTATGAAGAATATCTTAAATACTATACTGATGAATACTATCCTGAATCTATTCGTGGGGACAAAGATGATTTTTTTGTTATTAATATTTTGAAAACAGGATTACCTTTGCCAGATGAATCTGTTGATTTAATATTTCATGAAGACTTTTTAGAGCATTTAGACCAGAAAGAACAGATTATTTTTCTAGCAGAAACATTTAGGGTTATGAAAAAAGGATCAGTTCATCGTATAAACACACCAGATTTATTAACTTCTATGTCTGAACATTCTGATTTTAAAAAAGGGAAAACTGGTGTTTATGTCGGGGAATGGGACAAGCATATACATAAAAATTTATTAACCAACAATTATCTAACAGAAATCTCCAAAATAATAGGATATAGTAATACTATGATTAATAGTAGAAACAATAGTCTCTCAAAAGAAATTCCAAAAGAATATCGACCCGGAACAGATAGAACTGAAAATGGAAATATTTTTGCTGATTTAATAAAATGAAAATTTATATTATTCCAATAGAAGAAAAGTTTAGACCCAAAAAACAAGGATTTAAATACCCAATTCATAACAAAGATTATGGAGTTGAGCAAGATTTTTATAAATACTTAACAAACAACAAAGAAATTCTTACAAATAACCCAAACAAGGCTGATTGGCATTATTTATCTGTGTTCTGGACACGATGGCACCTTAATCATAATTACGGTAAAGAAGGATTAAGTGATTTACAAAATGAAGTAAATAAAAAAATAACAGACAGTTCTAAAACTTTCACAATTTGCCAGTACGACGATGGACCATTAGCAGATCTTGAAAAAGCTACCTTGTTTCTAGCTTCAAGAAAAAGTGAAAGTGGTATAGATATCCCACTTCTTTCTTCCCCACACTGTATGCCTATTTTCAAGAAGACTAAAAAATATTTAGCTTCTTTTGTTGGAAGAATCTCTACCCATGAATTAAGGATAAAAATGTCTGAAGTGTTATCAAAAGAGAAAGATATTTTAATAAAAGATGGAGACTTTGGACCTAGATATTTTATCAACAAAATACTCAGGTCATACATTTCTCTGTGTCCTAGAGGATATGGTGGAAGCTCTTTTCGTTTCTTTGAATCAATGCAATTGGGTGTCGTACCATTATTAATAGGAGAACCTGATACAAGACCCTTTAAAAAGTTTATTAACTGGGATATAATCAGTCTATATTCAAAAAATACTGATAATTTAAAGAATATAATTTTACCGAGAAGACAAGAAGAATTAGTCAAAATGGGTAAAGAAGCAAAAGAAGTTTACGAAAATAATCTAACTTATCAAAAATGGTGCCCATATGTAATAAAAGAATTAGAACAAATATCAAATGAAAAATGAAATAAAAATAATGAAAGAGGGTTCTAATTGGACTGAAGCATATCCTATATTATCCAAGGTTATTAATGAAAAAAACTTAAAAACAGGGGTAGAAATAGGGGTCGCTTACGGTGGTCATGCAGAATATATTCTCTCACACACAAAAGTAGAAAAATTATATGGAATAGACCCATACAAACATATTTGGGGATATGATGATCCTATGAATTTTTCTCCTTCAAAATTTAATAAACTTTGTGAGAGCATGCTTTCCAGACTTTCTCCATTTAAAGATAGGTTTTCTTTAATCAAGAAAAAATCAAAAAATGCAGTAAATGATATTAAAGAAAAATTAGATTTTGTGTATATTGATGCAGATCATTCATATCAAGGTGTCAAAGAGGATATTTCAAGATGGTTTGATAAAATAAAAAACAATGGAATTATAGCTGGTCATGATTATAATCATCCCAATTTCCCTGGAGTAAAAAAAGCTGTCGATGAGTTTGCTGAACAATTTAATTGTAAAATAGACTATGATAAAAGTGGTGTTTGGTGGGCAGAGAAGAAGGAAGTCCCAATAAGTTTTATAATCCCAGCTTTTAATTGCTCAAAAACAATAGTAGAATCCGTGGACTCTATATTAGATACAAATTTTGAAGAAGGAGATGAAATAGTTATTGTAGATGATAAATCCACGGATAATACATTAGAAATAATAGAAAAATTATCTTTCAAAAATCCATCAGTAAAAATAATTAAACACCTATCAAATCAAGGTGGTGGAGCAACGAGGAATACAGCAGTAAAAAATTCAAAGAATGATTTAATCTTCTGTCTTGATTCCGATAACGTTTTAGAAAAAAATAGTATCGGGAAATTAAAAAGCTTTCTCGTTTCAAACAAAAGTGATGTTGCAAGCTTTGGTAGATTAAAATTTTTCAAAGAAAACACTAAAAAGATAACACATCAATGGAAATTCAAAGATGGGCTAATATCAATGCCTGACATTTTTTGTTCCCCTATAATTCCATCATCAAGTGGTAATTATTTATTTACAAAAAAAAGCTGGGTTGATGCTGATGGATATCCAGAAAAGTCTGGTGCTCTAGACACTTGGGGCTTTGGTTTTAGACAATTAGCAAACGACGCAAAAATGATAACAATGCCAAATTCTTATTATTTTCATAGACATGGGCATGATTCATACTGGATAAGAGAATCACGTAATGGAAAAATATCTCTAATCGCTACAGAAATAATAAAACCCTATTTTAATTTAATAGACAAAGATATTCTTTCATATATAAAAAATAACCCAAATAAATGGTTTGATAATTTAGGGAATATACCAAACACTAATTGTATCAACACAGGAAAAGTAATATTATCCTACAAAGAAATAATTGGCAACAAACTAAAACGTTTTTCATACGTGGTTTCAGTTTTTAAGCGTATATTTATAAAAATTAATTCTTTTATTAAAAATCTTTTAAAAGAGGAAAAAGAAGATTTACAACAAAAAAGGGCCTTCCCATGGTTTAATACCAACGGAGATAAAACCCTTAGGCTCAACTACCCACTTACTTCTTCTTCTGTTGTCGTTGATGTTGGAGGATATGAGGGTCAATGGGCAAGTGATATTTTTTCAAAATATTGTTGTAATATTATAATTTTTGAACCTGTAAAAGAATTCTATGTAAAAATCAAAGATAGGTTTATCAAAAATGACAAAATAGTAGTTTATGAGCTTGGTCTTGCAGGTAGTGATAGGGATATCAAAATATCTTTACTTAATGATAGCTCATCTTTATTTAAAAATGATTCAAAAAGTGAAGACATAAAAGTAGTAAGTGCCTCTAGCTTTTTTAATAAACACAATATCAATAATATTGATTTAATTAAAATCAATATCGAAGGTAGTGAATATGATCTTCTTGAGAATCTTATCAAAAGTAATTTTATTACAAAAATAAAAAATATTCAAGTTCAATTCCATGATTTCGTTCCTGGGGCAAAAGAAAGAATGATAAAAATACAAGAGCAATTAGGAAAAACCCACCATCTCACATATCAGTATGAATTTATCTGGGAGAATTGGGAAAGAAACAACTAACCAAATGCAAACACAAATTTCAGTCATAATACCAAATTATAATGGCTCAAAAACACTTGAAGCTGTTATTAAAAGTTGCCTGAATCAGACACTAAAACCTATTGAAATACTTGTATGCGATGATGGCTCTACTGATGAAAGCAAAAAAATAGTGGGTGGAATAAATAATAATATAGTCAAATGGATTCCCCTTCCACATTCTGGTACACCAGCTATTCCTAGGAATAATGGTATAAGAATAAGTGAAGGTGAATGGATTGCTTTTTGTGATAATGATGATGAATGGCTTCCCACAAAACTTGAAAAACAAATTTCCCTAGCTACAAAATTGGACTGTAAGGCATCTTGTACTAATGCAATAAAAAAAGTGAACGGAATTAATATAGAGAAAAATATGATTAATTATAAAAAAGAAAAAATATCTTTCTATGATTTATTGAATAGCAATAGCATAGTATGTAGTTCATCTGTAGTTAAAAAATCCATACTTGAAAAAATTGGTGGATTTTCAGAGGTGTTAGAGCATGGTAGCTATGCTGACTTTATATGCTGGCTCAGGGTTTTAACTCAAACAGATTTTGCTTTTATTGATGAATCTCTGGTTATCTATGACGACCATCCACGGACAAGCATAAGAGCATTATTCCTAGATGATAAGATACTAAGAGAGAATGCCTTAAACAATTTTATTGGTTGGGTTGGTAAGCAAAAGAGAATTAATTTAATATTCTATCTAATACAAATTAGAATTTATAATATCATAAAACTTTTTAAAAAAGTCTTAAACAAAATATTAAAATAATTATATGAACTCACTAAATTTACTAAAAAACAAAAAGAATATATACTCACAAAATGGGGAGGATGGTGTTATTGAAGAAATTTTTAAACAATTAAACATCACTAATGGTAGCTGTTGTGAGTTTGGTGCATGGGACGGTATACATTTTAGTAATACAAGAAATTTAATCCTAAACGGATGGACAAGTATACAGATTGAATATGATCCCAAAAAATTTGAATTACTTAAAAAGACTTATGAAAATAATAAAAAGGTCTATAGAATAAATACATATATTGATGATGGGGATAATTCTATAGAGAAAACTTTTTTAAAAAATGGTCTTGAAAACTATATAGCATTAGATTTCTTAAGTATTGATGTTGATGGACTTGATTATTGGATAATGGAAAAAATGGGAATCAAACCAAATGTCATCTGTATAGAAGTAAATGCTGCACACAATCCACTTGAAGAAAAAATGATACCTCGTGAAATATCTAAAAATAACATTGGGCAAAGTCTTAAGGTTTTTACCAACCTAGCAGAAAAAATGGGATATGCTCTTGTTTGTTATACAGGTAATGCTTTTTTCATAAAAAAAGACATATTAGAAAAAACACAAATACCTATATTAGACACAGTAACTGCATACGAGAATTTTCTATTTACACTATCTAAAGAGGAAAAAGAAAGATTATTTTTTGTAAATCTTGGAATGATCAATACTCCATCATACAAATTTAATAATCCATTTTTATCTAGAAATAATTTAAATTTATCTATACTTATTATCATCTATAATGTTGTGATATTAATTTTAAGAAAAATAATATCCGTAATAAACCCCAAAAAATGAACAAAATAGGAATATTATATATCTGCACAGGTAAGTACACAATCTTTTGGAAAGATTTCTATTTGAGTATGGAGAAGAACTTTATAAATGATGCAGAAAAACATTATTTTGTTTTCACTGATAGTTCTGAGATAGATTTTGAAAAAGAAAACAAAAACATACATAGAATATACCAAGAAAATTTAGGCTGGCCCGACAATACTCTCATGCGCTTTAAGATATTCTTAAAAGCCGAAGAGGAATTGAAAGTGATGGATTATTTATTCTTTTTTAATGCAAACTTAATAATACAAGAGAATATAACGTCCACTGAATTCTTGCCTATGGATAATCAAAATCTACTAGCCACAATTCATCCAGGATTCTTTGATAAAGATAGAAACAAATTCACATATGATAGAAATAAAAAATCAACAGTCTTTATAGATAAAAATAAAGGTGAATATTATTTTGCTGGAGGATTAAATGGAGGGAAAACGTCTGATTTTATAGAAGCAATGAAAACTATGAGAGATAATGTAGATATAGATAAGAAAAATAGAGTTATCGCTTTATGGCACGATGAATCGCATTGGAATAAATATGTACTAGAAAGATCTGACGTAAAAATGCTTCCACCATCATACCTGTACCCCGAAGGATCATCTATCCCCTTTTCTAAGATAATATTAATCCGTGATAAAAATAAATATGGGGGACATTTATTATTACGAAACGAAAAAACCAATAACTACAAATTATTTCTAAATAAAATAAAGAAGTTACTTTCAAAGATATATAAAAAAATATTAACTCTTAATAGATTCATTTTTAGATTTAGAAAAGCAATATTATCAAATATAAATGAATTTAAATTGAATAATATAAATCTTATGCTGATAACTGTAGCATTTAATAACAGTGATATTATTAAACTACAACATTCATATATAAAGCAAAATCTTGATGAAGAATTTTGTTATATTGTAGTGGATAATTCTATTATAAATAAAATATCAAATGATATATATGAATACTGCTTGAAAAATGAGATTCCTTATTTCAAATTACCACCAAATCCATTTACAAATGAACCAAGTAAATCACACGGCATAGCTCTCAATTGGGCTTATTTGAATATCATAAAAAAGTATAAACCTAAATTTTGGGGCTTTATAGACCATGATATTCTCCCTATAAGAAAGACTCTCTTAACTCCTTTTCTAAACAATGGACTTTTTGGATTAACACAAGAAAGAGCAGAGAGATGGTATATTTGGCCAGGTTTTTCTTTTTTTAAATATGATTATGTAAAAAATTACAATTTAGACTTTATGCCTTATAAAGGACTTGATACTGGGGGATTAAATTATAATATATTATATAAAAATATAGATAAAAATATTATTCCAGAAATAAAAAGATCCTATTTCAACATAGAAACTGAAGAAAAAATGAATCAATTTGATAATTCAAACAATACGGTTGAAATAATTGGTGACTGGCTTCACATAATGAGAACTTCCAATTGGGATAGTAATAATACAAACAATAAATTGAATAATATTACCAATATTTTTTATAAAATTTAATAAGTTTATTTATAAAAACTTTTATAGGCAACTTTATTATAAAACCATAAATTAGTAAGCGGAGAATTGATCGGAAGTAACTAGACAAATAATTTGGATAATTGCCCTTAAACATTTTAGCCAAACTTATGTTTTTTCTAAATTGTTCTATTTTATTTACTGAGCTAATACTTCCTTCTCTAAGTGTAAAGTTAACGGCATATATTGGTAGATTACCAAAATTACCGACAGTTCCTAACTTTAACCATAAATCATAGTCCTCAATATGCCTAGTGTCATTTAGTTCACTATACCCTCTAAAAATAAGAGCTTTATCTTTTTTAAACATAACACTAGAGTGAACAAAGCAATTTTTCGCTAAAATTTTATTTCTTATTTCTCGATCATGTTTTGGTAATAAATATCTAAATAACTCTGCACCGTTTTCATTTACAACGATAACCCCTGTCCCTACTAAAACATAATCTTTATTTTTATCCAAAAAATCAATTTGTTTTTTTAGTTTCTCTTTATCTATCCATTCGTCGTCGTCGTCAATACGTGCAATATATTCACCTTTTGCCTCTTTTAGTCCTCTATTTAAAGTTTTTTGTATACCTAAATTAACTGCATTTTTTAAATAAATAATCCTGTTATCTTTACTATTGTATTCTTTTACAATATTTTCAGTGCTATCAGTAGATCCATCATCTATTACAAATAGCTCCCAATAATGAAAAGTCTGAGCAACCACACTATCAATCGCTCGTCTAATATATTTTGCTCCGTTATATGTAGGAAGAATTATTGAGACTTTTGTATTCATAAAATTAATTTGACCAGACAGTGTAAATTTCATTATTATCCCCTAAAGCAAATCCACGTTTATTTTTTGATTCGTTTATTTTTTTGAAATTTGGACACCATCCATATACATCATTCATAATATCATCATTAATACGAATCGGCTCTGTCCTAGTTTTCAAATGATAGTGAACATGCATCCTCAATTTACCATTTGGTTTTAAAACTCTTTTAACCTCAAGAGCTGTCTTACAGAAATCATCCACGTGGTCTATGGCATTCACAGAAATAACTGCGTCAAAAAATCCATCATCAACTGGAATATTCTCCGACTTTGAACATATAAATTTTACATTATTAAAATAATCAGTAGAATACCCTATTTTCTTATAATCCTCCAACAGTGGATCAAGACAGTACAGCTCACAATTATCAAAAGCGAGAGCACTCGGCATTGGACCTGACCCAATATCTAAAACTTTCATATTCTGAAATGCATTACTAGGCAACATAAGGTCTTCTAAATATTTTGTCTTTTGGTGGATATTAAGCCATGTTAAAATTGCATTATCTTTAAGAGAATAATCTTTTATTTTATCTGTATCTTTGGGACTCTGTTCTCCAAACAATAGAGGCAATTCACCTAAATACCATTTTTTTAAATCTTTCAAGAAAAGAGTCCAGAATTTCAACTCCGCATCTTTTTTTGAAATAGTTAAATATTCTATTTTATCAACCAACATTTTAATAGCTTTTTTTATCATATAAATTTAAATTCTTATCCACGATGGAGGGGTTAAATCTTTACTATCGTGAATAGAATCATTAAACCATTTTTTAGGAGCAATAACAATCTTGTCTTTATTAGAAGACAACCATGCTCCCCACCAAGAAAAAGAACTGTTGGGAATAATAAAATATTTACAGCAAGACATAAGATATGTATGACCTTCTGCTTTAACACCAGCGTACTCATGCCCAACAAACATAGTAGGAATATCAAACTTCATATTTTCTTTACACCATTCTATGTCATCTGAAAATACATATATTTTATCTAAACTCACTAAACTCTTCATTTTTTCTAGCGCTTTATTATGATAATCTTTCCCTATTATTTCATAATAAGAAATCCCGACATAATCCCCTCTTCTTACATGAACACAGAGAGAATTCTCATTTCTTATTACTTCCGCTAAGTTTTCTATGTTTAAAGATAATTTATTTTTTAAAGTAAAATCTTTTCTTATAATATCTTCAATATTTAAAAAATACTTATAGCTTTGCCACCATCCTTCTAGGTATACATTTGGTCCAAGATTCAATATATCTTGATCAAAACAAAAATCTTTTTTCTCTTTGCCTGGAGTTGGAAATATCTTTCGGCGGATATAATCTATGTACCTCATGAAAATTCCAAGATTGTGTTTTTGATACAAGAACGGAATGTCTTTCTTTGAAACAATAGTCGCGTCAATATTGAAAACATCTAGATCATAATCCCTAAAAGTAAAATTGGGTATTGGGGTGCGGTCTAATAAAAAAGTTAAATCTAGTCCCAGCGTTGTATTATTTTTTATAGAAAGAGCTCGCCCCAGTGCATACTGGAACATTTGATTCCCCATCCCTCCTTGTAATCGTGTAATTATCATAAATATAAATGGGACTGCTAAATAGCAATCCCATTTTTTAAAATGTTTTCTAAAATACTTGAAGTGCTGACAGGAGTAGCCACTGGCAGATTCTTTGGAAGAATGACAAATTTTACTTTGTGTTCATCGCAAAATTTTCGTTTTTCTTCAGCATGTTTATCATCAGTTGTGACGACCAATACATCTGGTTTTTCTTCTAAAAAGGCTGGGACAAAATCCCAGACCCCACCGTCATCTGACCCTATAACTACTTTGTCTATATAGCGAATCGCTTCCAACAAAATCTTTTTATTATCATCTGGCACAGATGCGCGCCTATTCTTATATAACAAAAGATTCTGTTCTGAACAGAAACTTACTACTAAATAATCGCCAAGCTCCCTAGCTTCTTTAAAGAACTGTATATGACCTGCGTGCAGTATGTCATACGTGCCTGATACAAATATTGTCTTCATATTATAATTATTAGTTATTTCATATTGGTTATACCATCTTTATCTGTCTTATACAAATTTCTTCAATTCCAAAATTCCCTCTTCCAAACTAACACTTGGCTTCCAGTTTAATAATTCTTTCGCTTTTGAGATATCAGATTCTGTATCATGTGGCTCTATCCTAGGAGCAACATATTCTACTTTTCCACCGATTAATTCTGCAATATAGTTTATGGAGAATCTTTCTCCTCCTCCTATATTCATGACTTCCCCATTCCCCACTTTATCGGACTTCATAGCAAGCAGATTTGCAATAGCTACATCTTTCACATTCACAAAGTCACGAGTCTGCGTACCATCGCCAGTGATAGAGAGTGGTTTACCTTGTGAGACAAGCTTCATAAAGTACCCTATCACGAGTGGATACGCTCCGTCTGGGTTCATTCTTGGACCATAGACATTGAAATATCTCAAACATACAGTTTCCAATCCGTATATTTTCGCATACAATTTTAAATAGACTTCACCGATATATTTGTGTGCTGCATAAGGAGACATCGGATTTATCAGCATATCTTCTCGAGTAGGCAAAATGTCTGGCTCGCCATAAATAGCACACGATGAAGCAAAGACTAACCTCTGCACATTATTGAGTCTGCAAGCTTCTAGCACGCAGAGTAAGCCGTTTACATTCACATCATTTGTCTCTATTGGGTTCTCTATTGAATACTGCACCCTCGGCATTGCGGCCTCATGGAATACATATTGAGCGCCTTTAAAAATCTCTACAAGTTTTTCTTTATTGCGAATATCTACCTTATGAAAAATAGCTTTTGGATTTATATTCTCTTCTTTTCCTGCCGACATATCATCCACAACATGCACTTCATTCCCTTCTTTAATAAGCGCATCCACAATATGACTCCCTATAAACCCTGCTCCACCAGTGACAATGATTTTGGACATAAGTTTATCCAAAATTCATTATATTGAATGAATTATTAAACCAATATTCAAGAGTAAATTTTAAAATAATAAAAATCAAAATAATAGCAATAGACAGACAAAGATACTTTTTGTTTAGATTTTTATCAAAAAATAAATCAATTAAGACCAGTATAATAGGAACCGATACAAAATAAATATAATTTGGTATAAATACTTCTAGAACAGAGCCGGGAGCAATAAAAAACAAAACAATGAATATTACTAATAAAGAAACCATCAACTTAAAAATCCATAGTGATAAATTTTTCATATTAACTTATATTATCTAATAATTTGTTCAACATATCAAGTAGCATCTGTGTATCTGTTTTTGAAAGATTCTTACCCCTTGGATTCTTAGGGTCAGGTTTTGACAATTCATTTTCGAGAACATTTTTAAATTTCTCTAATTCCAATTTAACTTTATCTATCCCTCCTTCTTGTATCAATTTTATAATACTATCTACACCTTTATCAAATTTTTTGATTTTTGATTGAGGAATATCCAATGCATCTACAGTTGCCCTCATAATTTGTAGATATGTAATAGGATCAAAGATGCCACTTGGAGCGAGCGTAAAATCTTTCACCCCGTCTCCTGTGACATCAAGACTAAGCTCTGGTGTATTGGTACTATTATTCAATACTACCTCTGCTTTGGTTTGTGCAGTCACTGGGATATCTATAAAAGATGAAATACTAGAAGTGCCGTCTGGTAATACTCTTTCTGACTCGTAAGTAAATGTTCCTGTGTCTGTTCCCTGAAGTACTATTTTGCTTATATTTTCTTCATCTGCATTTAGATATTTTCCTTCTCCATATTCGAGATATGAAGAATTTGGTATATCTTCTACAATTTTACAAAAATCAGAATCACTGTCACAAATTTTACCAGTAAAATTACCACTTGAATCATATGCGCCTATAGTTACAGGAGAATGAACTGATATTTTATCTCTGACTTTAGTATAAGCTTGCTGTTGCGCATAAATCCTTTCTATTGTAAGCGAGTTTTTTGTTATAACATTTTCCACAAATTGCAGAGTTGAATTATCTTCAAAAATATTTTTATGTTCTAATTTGGAATTACTTAAATCAAGCCAATACTTTTGACCTTGATTATCATATAAAGCACTTGGTGAAACTACCGTACCATCTCCATTCATATCTGTAACTGGTCTTATGTCCAATATCTTTTTTGGAACACAAATATTTAAACCTATAATTGAATACTCGCAAATATCTTTTTCTACATACTTAAAACCAATTAATGTATCCTTTCCCCACCCTGCTAGTTGGATTAATTTTATATTTAGCGGAATGATTAAATTATCTATTTTATTATGTAATTCATTGCTTTGATTTAAAAGGTTTTCACTCCCAATTGCTGGTAGAATTGTATTAGATATGGATGGATTAGGCCTGCCTTCTTTACCCAAAAGAAAATCACTTTGTTCAATGAATGAATTTATGTCATCCCCATAATAATCTCTATCAGCCTGTGATAAATCTGAATTTAAATCAAACGAAACAACTGGAGTAGTTGATGTTTGATAATATTTTAGAGAGGGTAAAAGTCCATATCCAGAAGGCATATTAATTGCAAGCTGACGAGCAGTTTGCGTATTCAAAAGAAGTCCTCCTAAAATTTTCTGATTATAACCATGCAATAGAGCCAGGATGGATTCAGGCGTCCCAACCTGCGGACTAGCAACTAAGATAACATTATCAATTTTATCTATTAAATTACTTACTCCTGCATTTTTTAATTCTTGTAATTTAACAATAAGATCTTTGGCAAGCAAACCTCCATTAGAATGTGCTACTATTGTCACCTTTTTCGTTGATGAAGAATTTGAAAGACCTTCAAGAGTAGAAATCAATGACTTTTGCTCATCTTTATACTTTGTTCCATTATTTACAATATCATTTATTCCTTGTCTCCAGTCATATGCAAATGATTCAAATTTAAAATTTTTAGCAATAGATAACTGATCCATCTTTTTTATGAAAGAATCATACACAGGAGAAAATCCCAATCCTTTATCAATAATATCTTTTGTATACACATCATTTATAGAATTTCCATTTTGATCCAAAAATAAATCCGCAACATCAGCATTTATATTTGGCTCCCACAACCTATCTTCTCCAAATATTCCTTCTTTATACAACCTACTCGCTTCCAATCCTGGCAAAAATAATACATTTGAAAAACAATCAACAGTACACCCGGCTACTTCCCCCGTAAACACAGCCGAGATTGAAATCTTATTCAAAAATTCCTCAGCATAAGCAACCTTTGGCAACAATGGATTCATCATAAGCACAGGAGGTACATTTGAACTCACATCAAGGTCACATTTAAATGTTTTCCCTTTTTGTGACTGTGCCAAAGGAGCACCATTTTGCATATAGTTATAATCAGCTGGACACTCCCCTACAAAACACGGAGACTTTACAGACAAAGTCCATTGGTCTGTCATATCTGAAGGATTGGTGAGTTGTCCTGTAGCTTCATGCCAATAAGGACTTAGTTGAAATCCATCTTCTGTACTCTCTCCATCATTGGGTACAAAAGAAATATATGGACACAAATCTAAAACTGGGTCCATACATTCACCATAATTTGGATCTTCCTCATTTTCATTATATTGATTACAATTATAGTATAAGCCTATTTTATAAAGATTCTCCGGAGCTTCATCTCCTTCAATATATTCGTATTCTGGTGGTATATGGGCAGGATTAAAATAAACAGTAAACGGAGTATCCTTACTCTCAAGTTGTTTTAGTGTTGCATCTATCGTTGGTGTATCTACAAAATATTGCTCAAAATACTCCGAAAAAGCCAACCCAGAAAACAAAAAAGTAGCAATAAATACTACAAATATAAACAAAAACGCAAAAGATTTTTTAATAAAGAATCCCCTAATAAAAAAACCAAGTCTATTATTCAATTTTTTCATGTTCTGATTATACAACACCAATAAATTTTACGCAAAATCCCCAGATTAAAAATTTAATTTCAAATCAAGCTTAGCGGCAATCTGCTGGAGCCATTTTTCGTGACGATCGACTTTTGCCGAAAGCATCATCATTTCTTAATAATAAGCATCGGCTTTCTTTGCATAACCATCAACAGATAAAATAAGATCAGAAAAATCTCTCCTGTTCCTTTCTTCCCAGCCTTGAAAATCTTGCTTCGTAGCAAAAATTTCTCCAAAAGCCTTTGTCATTTTATTTATATCTTCATCGTTCAACATATAATTATTATACTTTAACTACTTATAATAAGTCAACGAAAACAACAAATCCTCACGCTCAAGCTAATTTGCAACTGTTATATTTAATTCTTTTTTATTTGCTTCAACAAATCCAGGAATATCTTTCTCAGCTTGTATTATTGCTTCATTATATAATTTCTGATCTTTAATAGCTCCCGCGAATTGTATAAGTAATTTATGAGAAGCGGATACTTTTGGATCAATAGCAATAGCTTCTTTATATACTTGTTCTATGGCTTTAAAATCCCCTTGCCATGCATACAATTGAGCCATCCCCCAATACACCTCTGGATTGGTTGGGGAAAGTTCTTTTGCTTGGTTCAATACCTCAAACAAATGCTTCATGAGAATTGGATCAGATGGTTGATCATTAAGATATATATATGTGCTATATAAGTGAAATATTTTTATATATAATCTATAATCAGTAGGATTTTCTTTAGCTATGGTTTCGAGATATTCTAAAAAAGAAGTTAAATCTTTCTTATAAATAGCCAGCATATTCTTATCACTCTTAACTTTCTGTGGATTCCTAGCATAATCTTTATATGAATCATCAGCAAATCCACTTACATCCCAGTCATTTCCGACAGATGAACCTCTTAGTAATTCATTGTACCTAAGATAACGCATTTCTATTGGAATATTTAGAACAACACCGATAACCGTAGCCTTACGCGCTGGTGATATTGCAAAAAATATCAATGAGGTTACACACAACACGACCAAAGTCCCTCCTATAAATATTTTCACAGATGGATCAGTTATCACACCTTCAAGCCTTTCATTCTTCTTGTCTTTTTTATTTTTCTCTTCTTTATTATAACTATCCAACCCATAAACTAAACCCGCCAATGTGAAAAATATCATTATTGATAAAACTGAATCAAAAACAAATAAATTTTGAAAGATATATGCTACCACTAAACCACATAAGATACTGGCTTGTAATCGTGAGATTTTTTCTTTTTTAAATATTCTATAAAAAGCGTAGAAAATACTAAGAATAAAAATAAAATAAAAAGCAATTGCAGGATATCCACCATTTACACCAGTCTCAAAATACATATTGTGAGCACGATCATTCCATGATTCATGATTAATCCCAATATCCAATATTTTAGGATCAAAATTTTCTTGGAAAGCTATCATGAAATTCTCTGGTCCATAACCAAACCAAGGATGTTTGTCTATTGATTTCTGTGCTACATCCCAGAATAAAAACCTAGTCCCTGAAGCTACTTCTGTAAATTTGTTATGAATAATTGTATCTGGCTTCATAAATTGCATCCACCCTATAGAAAAAGTAATTAAAGACGCAAAAATACCAATAAGACCAAAAATTTTAATAATTTTATTTTTAGATAAAGCAAAATAGATTAATGCAATAGCCCCTAAACCAGCCATAATACCCAAGATAGCTCCTCTAGCACTACCTAAAATATTATCTCTTGCGATCAATCCGTAAATATTTATGAATAATGGGGAAAAGATAATCACAGACATTATGATAGATACAAACCATTTCCATTTGACACTTATACTTTTTGCGAATAGAAGATAAAAACCAAGAAAAAATGCAAAAATAAGATAAGCCGCGGCAAGTGAAGAGTTCCCCATCAATCCACCTCCTCCCGAATTAAGAAAAAGTTTACTTTGAATATGAAGTCCTTCATCTCCCAACCAAACACTTATGGCAACAATTAAAGCAGAAACCATGAACCATTTTAGAAGTGAATAAACATACGTCATTCCATTGCGTTTAACTAAAGAAGCTACAACAATAGAAACTGCTGTAGAATAATACAAAGTCAGTAAACCAGTCCCCCTTCCAAGTGATGACCAAAAAGAAAGATGAGAATTAGTAGCCAAAATCCCAGCAAGTGTCATCCAAATAATATATAAAAACAATGGAATAAAAAATATCCACTGTTTTTTTGAAAGGCGATAACTTTTGTCTATTATAATAATATATAACCAATAGAAAAATAAAATACCAGCAAAACCATAAAAGAAAAAAGTTTTTGATGTTATGTGTGGATAAACTTTCTGACCAAAAAAGACAATTGGAGTAAGGAAAAACAATAAGAGCGTACCATATTTCAATAAATCTTCTTTGAAAAATTTCATACCTCAATTATACATCAATGACTCAAAAAGAAAAACAAAAAGCCACCCCTTACGGGGTGGCTTTTTGAATACATTTTAAGGCGTATTAACCAGAGATGTTTGTACTCTTATTGACTTATATTATTGTTTAATGATACAATATAAACATATTTGGGATTACCCATGTTCTCGCCCTAAAAAGCGAGAAAATATCAAAGATAAAGACGGCTAAAAGCCGTTTTTATCTTTTCCACATCACTGTCATCCAAAGCTCCCATTTTCTCATACAAACGAGAACTACTTAATACTCTTATTTGAGCAAGATTTGCAAATATCATTTCTTCTTTAAAACTCACAGATACGTACCATGAACCATTTTTTTCTTGAGTTGAAAGTGGTACACCCAAGAAACCATCCTTGCTTAACTTTTTATAAATAAAAACAGGACGTGAAAACATATCCCCCTTCCCATTTATTTCAATTCCAACATTTTCACCAATAGCACACCACCATATTTCAGTTTCATTAAAATACAAAGGTCCTTCTGATTTGTCATGAATTTTTTCTTTCACGCCAATCCATACCAAAAAGTTTTTTAACATATTTTTATTATATCACTTAAAATATAAACTTAATATCATTTCCTTTCTTTTTTCCATAGACCTGGTATAAGGGAAATGTTGGGGATGTAAAAAGAAAAACAAAAAGCCACCCCTTGCGGGGTGGCTTTTTAAATACATTTTAAGGCGTATTAACCAGATTCAAACTAAACTTAATTCATCAAAAGCTATTAACTTGTGATGAACTTATAACCAGTTTGATATGACTCTACTGGAGTCAAAGAATTTAATGTTGATCCAAGACCCAAGTTTGCGTCTGTGAATGTTTGCAATTGCTTTAGAGAAACACGGTATGAGTTAGCTCCTGTTGTAGGTGTTGTAAGAACTGCTGTTACTGTGAAGTTCTTTGTTACCCCATCATCAAGACGGAAACCGTTTGTTTCAATAGTTGCATTTGAAGTTGCAAGAGTGAATGAAGCAGTTGCTGCTACATCAGAAACAGTAGGTGCAGTTGAATTCTGGAAGACTACAGCAAATGCGTTTGAAGCTGTTGCTGCTGCTGCCAATTGTACTGACTGACCCATGTATAGAGTGTCACCAAATGATGTTACAGATACTGGAATAGTATAAGTAACAGTTGTGACGTTTCCACTTGTGTCTTCTGTGTTTTCATAAGTAACTGTACCCATTGCTACGTTTACTCCTTCTGAACGGAATGTCATAGCTTCACCGACAGCTGAACCAGATCTCTCTGTTCCATCAGTCAATGAATCACCTTGACTATTCTCAACAATCATAGCAGCACGGTTTGTTGCTGTTAGAGAAGCAAGAAGAGTATCCCCTTCATCAAAGTCAGTTGCAGTAGCTCCTGTATTTTCAATATCATTCATATCAGCAGATACTGTAAAGTTTACTGTTGAACCTGCTGTAATATTGTAATCAAGGTTGTTAAATGTAACTACAGCTGTAGTATTTGAAGCACAAGTACTGACACAGTTTGCACCTAGAGACTCTGTATAAGTATTATCACCGAGTTTAAGTGTAACTGATCCTGCCATTGAATCAATACTATCGTTAGCAGCTGTAAATGTAACTGGAAGTTCATCCAACCAAACACTAGATGTTCCAGTTAGATTTAATGTTCCTTTCAAAAGAACAACATTATCTGTATTAGCTGTTGTACTTACTTTAACAACTTGAGCTTTAGGTGAAGATGAAGATGTAGTAATCTTTAATTCAGTATCAGCTGATGTTGCATAACTTACGAAAGCAACACTAACTCCTGAAATTGGAAGATCTCCTGCTGTTGCATCAGTTGTTACAACTCCTGATCCATCAGCATATCTAACATTGTCAATACCGATAGTCATAACTTCTGAGTCTATATCTGCAGAATCAAGACTTGAAAGAGCATCTATTGTTACGTAAAACTTCTCTGTCACATCTGCTTTAACTACAGAACCTGAAAGACTGATTGTCTTACTGTAGTTACCTGTACTATCTTTGTTGAAATCAGCTGCTAGTGCTGAGCCAACTTTTGTTGAACCCTGCCATAGTGTAACTGTATTAGCATAGTCAGTTAGTCTTGTTGAACCACTAGCATTAGTGATAACAAAACTTACTTTTACTGAATTAATACCAATATCACCATCTTTTGATGATTTCATATCAAAACCAAGTACTTTGATATCCTTTTGCCCTGCACCAACTTCTTCTCCACTATATTGTGAAAGTTGAGTTAGTGTGGCTATTTCTCCTGCTGTTCCTGCTAGAGGTCCTGTAGCTGCTGTACATGCTGCACCTGTCATTGAATTAAACAATGCGCCTGCTGCACATCCTACTACTGCTGGTGTACTTGGTAATGCTACGCAAGGTTGACCAGTTGTTGAACTGTAACCTGCTGCTGAAGTACAACCTGCTGGAAAGTTTCCAGAAACTGCACCACCTAGGTTTGCTTTAGCTTTTGACATATTTCCGAAAGCACCGTCAGCTGTTAAGCCGTTGTTTGCTTGCCATGCCATAACTTTTGCTTTTGTCATAGGACCAAAAGATCCATCTACGGAAGCGCCAACAACGATTTGAACGTTCTTGACAGCTTCTCCTTTACTACCAACTTTTAAAGTTGTAGTACCGAAATCATAAGAAGCTCCTGCTGTCATAGCGAATGCTAGACCAGCTATTGCGAATGTTCCGATTAAAAATTTCTTTATCATATTTTATAATTGTATACACCTTTATATTAGTTTCGACTAATCATAGAACACGGCTGATAATTAAATAATATTGTATTCTAAGAAAAAACTAATGTTGTGTATTTTTTTGTTTACGAAGATTAATAATTATTCTAATAAATTATTTCTCTATTTGTCTCTCTATCAAAGTAACAAATATGAAAATAAAAAATTAAAACTAAAACCAAATCAACTTAAACTTTTATCTCCGGATAATTTATTCACTTTCTCTATCAAAAAAAATAAATAAATCATAGGAATAACTAAACCAAATAACTCTGCCTGTCTTTACCCTTCTTAAGGATCTCTTACGAGAGTAAAGAAAAGACGAGACAAGCATATCTGCCTTGTCGACAGGGCCGATACCACATTTTGAATCTAGATAATAAATCTTAATGTTGTCTGTGCTACTTTCCTTCTCTATCAAAGAAAAAATTAGCAAAGAAAACGAAAAGAAATTAACCAGAGAACAAAACGGATCTGACCGGTAAAAACTAAATAGCCACTACCTTCTTGGTATTAGAAACTAGCGGTATTTGATTTTCAAGGATCATCTCTCTTCCTAAATACGCTTATATAATAAGCATACAGGAATACTATATACTATCATATTTGGTATAAAAATACCAGCAATAACGTATACACATATATTATATACTGGGGGTTCTAAATATGCAAACAAATAGGCTGTATTGTGTGATGTGGATAAGTCTTTGGGCGTGTTCTTCTCCTCCTTTTCAAGGTGAGAAAGCGAATACTTGGAGCTTTCGCAAGACCTTGAAAATTTTGTACTCAAAATGTGAAAGGTGTACAGTTTCTGTAAGAAAGAGTGCCCGCAGGGCGAGGTGGTAATTCAAAGAGTTAATCACCACCCCCTACCCCCTCCTCAATAAGGAGGGGAGGAATCAAATACATATTATATTTTAGATTGCCGAGTACCTACTCCATCGCTTTGCTCCGGTTTTCTTGAGTTGTCCTTTTTCAACGAGAGAGTTCAATTCGCGCTGAATTGTCTTTTCTGAACAATTTGTAAAAGCCAATGAA